>ERZ808051.86-NODE-86-length-125418-cov-8.427913_pt1 | contig 125418 bp, 111 predicted proteins | sample MGYA00380199_ERZ808051 | MGnify/ENA primary metagenome ERZ808051 (study PRJEB31490, sample SAMN06133391) | mouse gut metagenome | isolation source: J11 | host: mice | place: China: Chengdu | collected 2015-05 ... | reverse complement strand
CCGGATACACGGATTGTCAACTGAGGATAGTTCTCAGGATGCTTCTGAGCATCTAATAAAGTATCTCTGTTGAGTACGTTTACGTTAAGGTGATGACCTCCTTTGGTTGCATAGCCATCTAATAAAGAAACTAAGTTATCTACCTGAGCATTTGCTGCTGCCATTGTTTTGTCCTCCTTATGATTGATACATTTTGGTTCTGTTTCGCGTTCGTAAAGCGAATCAGGGAGAATGCGAAGCATTCTTTGAATCGTCGCAGCCGGGCGACGATTTGTTATTTGTAGTCATCCAAACCCTCATGGAGAGTTGGAACACTGCAAGCCAACGGGGTACGGGAGCAATCCGTGCACCCCATTGTCTGAACATTTTTGGAATTATCCGCTTTGTCGTCAACGTCTACATTCACGTGTCCGACGCCCTGCGCCATGCCGGAATCCATCATTTTGACAAAGTCTTCAATCATCTGATTATTATCCATATTTTCTTCCTACTTATTCAGATCGAGTTCGATATCGCCTGCAAATACCTGATCTTCTTTACCAAGAGCACCCGGAATGATAGTGAAGGTATTGGAGATACCATCCTGCGCATCATTGAACGGAAGTTTGGATACGGAAGATAAAGAAGCTACCGCACCGTGAGTATCACGTCCGTGCATCGGGTTAGCGCCCGGAGCAAACGGCTGACCTTTCTTACGTCCGTCAGGTGTGTTACCTGTTGCCTTACCGTAAGTTACGTTGGATGTAATGGTAAGGATAGAGGTTGTAGGAACACCGTTTCTGTAGGTGTGATGTCTTCTGATTGCTGTCATGAACTTATGAACGATTTCCTGTGCAATCTCATCTACACGGTCGTCGTCGTTACCATATTTCGGGAAGTCACCTGTTGTCTTAAAGTCAACAATGATGCCGTCCTCGTCTCTGATCGGCTCAACCTTAGCATACTTGATAGCAGATAAGGAGTCAGCTACGATGGAAAGACCTGCAACACCTGTTGCGAAGTAACGCTTAACGTCTCTGTCATGAAGAGCCATCTCTGCTCTCTCATAGCAGTATTTGTCATGCATATAGTGGATAATGTTCAGTGTATTTACATACACGTCTGCCTGCCACTCTAACATATCGATGAATTTATCCATAACATCATCATAATCCAGTACATCACCGGATACAGGACGATACTTAGGACCAACCTGTTTCTTGGTAACTTCGTCGATACCACCGTTTAATGCGTATAACAGACACTTAGCAACGTTAGCACGTGCGCCGAAGAACTGCATTTCTTTACCGATTACCATGGAAGATACGCAGCATGCGATGCCGTAATCATCACCGTGTGTCACTCTCATCAGATCGTCGTTCTCATACTGGATGGAAGAGGTCTGGATGGACATCTTAGCACAGTATTTCTTCCAAGATTCAGGAAGTCTGGTGGACCAGAGAACTGTTAAGTTCGGCTCCGGAGAAGGTCCTAAGTTGGTCAGTGTGTGCAGGTAACGGAAGCTCATCTTCGTTACCATCGGACGACCGTCAACGCCAACACCGCCGAGGGACTCTGTTACCCATACCGGATCGCCGGCAAAAATCTGGTTATATTCAGGTGTACGAGCAAATTTGATCAGTCTCAGCTTCATGATGAAGTGATCAACAAACTCCTGAATCTGCTGCTCTGTGAATGTACCGTTAGCAAGGTCTCTCTCAGCGTAGATATCAAGGAATGTAGATGTACGTCCGAGGGACATAGCAGCGCCGTTCTGCTCTTTAACGGAACACAGATATCCGAAGTAAGTAGCCTGAATAGCTTCCTGTACATTTGTAGCAGGTTTGGAGATATCGCAGCCGTAAGAAGCAGCCATCTCTTTCATCAGCTTCAGAGCAACCATCTGCTCGGATAATTCTTCACGAAGGCGGATTACATCGTCTGTCATAACACGGCCTGTAGAATCCTTCTGAGCCTGTTTGTCTTCGATCAGTCTGTCGATACCATACAGAGCAACACGTCTGTAGTCGCCGATGATACGTCCGCGGCCATATGCATCCGGAAGACCTGTGATGATATGGGAAGAACGGCAAGCTCTCATCTCTGCATTATATGCGTCGAAACAACCTGCGTTGTGAGTTTTTCTGTGTGTAGAGAAGAACTCGCTGATTTCAGGGTCAACTTCGTAACCGTTGTCCGTACAAGCTTTCTCAGCCATTCTGATACCGCCGTAAGGCTGTAAAGAACGTTTGAAAGGTTTATCTGTCTGGAAACCTACGATTGTCTCTTTGCTCTTGTCTAAATAGCCGGGACCATGAGATGTAATAGTAGATACAACCTTTGTATCCATATCAAGTACACCGCCTGCTTCACGTTCCTGCTTCTGTAAGTCAAGAACCTGTGCCCATAAGTCTTTTGTGTTCTGTGTAGGTTCTGCTAAGAAGGACTCGTCACCATCATACGGATGATAGTTTCTCTGGATGAAGTCACGAACGTTAACTTCTTTGTCCCATTTGCCGCCTACAAAATCTTTCCATTCTGGTCTCATTTTGAAATAGCCTCCTATCAATGATTATTTTGTTAATTTTTTGACATTTGAGTTAAATGCCGAAAAAATGCTTATCCAGTACACATATTATATGTTATAGCAAGCTGAGGAGTCAAGTCGGGCTTTGTACTTTTTCTCATACAAATGGCATTATTTTATGAAAAATTTGTGAAAATTGTATGTAAAAAATATATTGTTCAAATTAAAGTAAAATTATAACAAAATCATGCATGCAAAATAAAATAAAACCTGCATTTTTTGTTAAAAAATTGACTTGCAGGAATCAGGTTTTCTGGTTATACTGTTAAGGCATAAATACAAGTGGAATAGGAGGTATATTATTATTATGGCAGATATTGCAAAAGACACAACAATCGGAGAAGCGTTGCGAATCAATCCTGACATTGCACCGGTACTTATGGAAATCGGAATGCACTGTCTTGGATGTCCTTCCGCGCAAGGAGAGACGCTGGAAGAAGCAGCCATGGTACACGGTATTGCAGTGGATGAATTAATGGCAAAGATTGCGGCGGTGTAGTTGTCTGTTATAGGTTTATTAGATTGGTCATATAAATAGAGACTAGGAGGTATAAGTGCATTTGGTGTGCTTATACCTTTCTTTAGGTAATATTGATATACCAAAATATCAAATCTTAAATTACCATTTATAATACATTTACATACCGGAGGTTTTTTGTTATGAAGATTAAGATGAAAATGATTATCTGTTTTTCGGCAATCTGCATCGGGTGTATGTTGATTGCTATGTTAAGTGTTCTGACAATGACACGGCGCCGCTTTGATGCCATGAATGACAGCCAAGCAAGGACAGCAGCAAATTTTTATGCGTCCGAAATTGAAACGTGGCTTGAGAGAAAAACCGGTAGCGTAGATGCGGCAGTGGCGTATATGGAATCGATAGATGAGATTGATAGTGAGGTTGTGGTTGATTATTTAGAAATGCTGATCAAAATGAATGAGGGAACAACCGACGTGTTTGCGGCATTTACTGATGGCACCTTTTTGGATGGAGGAAGACTGGACTTGGGGAGCGACTGGGATTATACAGGATTCCCATGGTATACGGAGGCTTTGGCGGTTGATGAGAAAGTTTTATGTACGCCGTATATGGATGGTCAGATGGTAGTTCCAGTTTCCAAGCAATTTAAGTGTAAAAATGGTTCGGTGGGTGTAATCGGCATGAGTCTGCAGTTGGGGACATTGTTCGAAGCAGTCAATGAAGTTGCGGACAATTCTGATGGCAGCTATGTATTTATGATAGACAATGACGGACTGATTCTGATGCATGAGAATAGTGAATTTATGCCTTCCGCTGAGAAAATGAGTGTGGTGAATGATGTACTGGGCGGGGCATATGCCGTATCGCTCAGCGATCCATCGGTTCCGGTAGAAGATTACGACGGCGTAAAGAGGTATCTGATGGCGGTTCCGAATAGTTTGGGAAGTATCGTTGTCGCTACACCTGTAGCGGTTTATAATGAAGAAACTACGCAGTTGGTAATCAATTTTATCATTATGATAATACTTGCCGCGGTGATTTCAGCGCTGGTGGTAGCAGCGTATAGCGGAAGCATCACCAGACCGATTGTTGCAATGCAGAATGAAGTCACACAATTGCGCGAATTGAGGCTGCAGATGGATAAAGATGCGGGAATCGGGCAGGGACGCAGAGATGAAATTGGCGTTATGGAACAGGCCGTTCAGGAATTGCGTGACCGGTTGAACCAGATTGTACAGCGGATGATCAAAGCATCTGATACGTTGAAAGAGCAGTTCGATAATGTGCGCAGTGCGGTAAAGAGTTCTGCGGAAGATAATTATTCTATAAAAGGAACTCTTAGCCAGATTGTTGTGACGATTGACGATGTTGCAACACAAACACAGCAGGCAAATGAGAATCTTAGTGAGTTTGCAGACGATCTCTCAAACGTTGCAAGTCGTATGGAACGTATGAATGAGGTAGCAGCGTCAGCGGTCAATCAGTGTCGTGACGGCATGAATACGGTAGAACTTCTTTCGCGTAAGATTGACCAGAGCCGTGAATTACAGAATGCTACCAGCGAGACGGCAAATGTATTGTCACAAAAATCAGTTTCGATTGACGGAATCAGTAAGACAATCGGAGAGATTGCAAGTCAGACTTCGCTGTTAGCGCTGAATGCATCGATTGAGGCAGCCAGAGCAGGGGCTGCAGGAAGAGGTTTTGCGGTAGTAGCTGAGGAAATAGGTATGCTTGCAGCACAGACAGCATCTGCAACGGGCGATATTAACCAAATTATTGCAGAAATCCAACATGGTATTAAGAATGTCGGAATTCAGATTGAACACCTTCAGGATAACACTGTAGATTGTATCGGCACAATGGAAGAGACGCAGGGCGTATTCAGGAAAATCAGTGAGAATATTTCTGATATGGGAAATGATATCAATGAACTTGAAGAGGCTGTGGATCATCTGAATTACAATAAGGACGGTATTGTCGATAAGTTCTGCAGTATCTCAAGCGAGACACAGGAACTGACGGCGGCAAGTCAGGAAGTCGACGGACGTGTGGAGAGCCAGAATGTTGAAATGGAGCGTATCAACGGGTCGATGACGGAACTGCATGAGGTAGTGAAACGCTTAAATGATATTATCGACGAGTTTCATGTGTAGTCAAGGAAAATACATTGTAAAACTCCGGACAGTTTGAATGTCCGGAGTTTTTGAAAGTACAGTTCAGAATTTAAATCTGCGCCAGCGCTTCAATAGCGTGGTCTTTGATCAAAGGTTCATAGTGCTCTTCCAGATAGGCCTTGGCGGAGACGACTGTTTTCTCCGGTTTGCCGTATTCTGAAATCAGATTGCAGATACGGTTAAACTCGGAACCGCTCTGCTTATGGGCATCGATTAACAACAGATAATTGCCCGTGGCATCGTCTTTGTAGAGCGTATTGATTCCTTTATAAGAAGCGGCAGCCACGTGAGCAAGCCGCGTCACATCGTGCAGCGATTTAAAAGAAAAAAGTCTGTTGGAGACCTGCGGAGAAGGGCTTTCTTTCGCAGATGTAGTCCGGGTGGATTCCGTCGTGGATGGAGCGGCGGTTTTATCGGATATTTCCAATGCGTCTGTGCTGTTCATTTTGCGAAGCATATTTAATACTTCATCTGCGCCGTCGGAAAGCGCCTCAATCAATTCGTCTGAATCGTCATAATCATCATCTTCGTGCACAGAAGGGGCAAATTTGGAGAAGCGGGTATCCAGTTCTTCCGGGTCTTCCACTTTGGTAATAATCAATACAATGCACTCGGAATTTAAAGGAATCGCCTCAATCATCAAAGGAATATCTTCCGCTTCAAAACCGCATTCAAAAGCCGCCTGCCGCATCATATCACGAAAAAGACTTTTGGCTTTCTCGGTGCCGTAAGCAAGTTCGCTGATTTTCAATTCTCTGTTCGCAAGATCCTCCCTTGTGAGAGTGCAGCGGATCTGGTGCTCGTTTACTTTTTCTATTTTCATTGATGTTCACATCCTTTTTAGTCATATTCAAGTCAAATATCTGTATCCGTTAAATGATACAAGTATCTTATACTTTACGCCAATTTTAGTCAATAGTGTGCATAAAGTGTTTAAAAAATTTTAAGAAATTTAGAATTTACTTGCTTTTTTGTCATATTATGGCTATAATCGTACTACAAGATGTCTCCGATAGTCGGCAGCGAAAGGAGGCAGCGTGTGTAAATTTCATAAATAACATCTTTTTCTCCGAAACAGGGAATATGCGACGGGGAGAGTCTTATAGGCAGCGTGCCTGATCGTAGACCATATCTTACTTCTTTCTATATTTCACAATTATAATTCACAAGGAATGAGTAGGTTATACAGTTATTTTTCATTTTTGCATGTCAGGGACATCTTTAAACTATTTGGTATCTTATATATCTTATGCTGTAAGTATATCACAATACTCTTTTTGGCAGACTAAATTTAGGATGAAATCGGTAAAAACGCAAAAATATATGAAAATATATGTATGCAAAACAACTTTTATGCACAGAATGCTGTAGATTATCAGGAAGTTCCCGCTTTCTATGCATTGTGTATAGAACGAGACCGATGCATATAAGAAATAAGATACAGCTTTTGGTAAATTGACATATTTTATTTGCAGAATACGCGGGGAAAATATTTTTCCTGCCGAAAAATGTCAAAATATTAATGACTGAAAGGAAATAGTTTGCTATAATGAGGACGGTCAGAAAGGAGCTGGATACATGAAAAAATTGATGCCGGTACTAATCGCGATCGTCCTTATTATCGTGGTTGCGGGAATAGGCTTTGGAGCCAAAATTGCGGAGAAATATTCATATTCTAAGGAACGAGCGGATCTGACAGAATATTTTGGTATTACGGGCAGCGATGATGTCCCGATTATTATGCAGAACGAGCAGATTGAAGAACACGCTAAGCTGTGGGACGGAGTGTGCTATTTTGATTTTGCAACAGTGCATAAATACTTTAATGACAGATTTTATGAAGACAAGAAAGAGGGGCTGCTGCTTTATGCGCTGCCGAATGCGATCGTCAGCGTACCGATTGGCACGACGACGGTGAAAGTATCGACGGAGAGCGCAGAGGGAAGCAGAGATTATGTCATTGCAAAATATGAAGGCGACACGCTGTATGTGGCGGCGGATTTCGTGAAGGAATACGCGAACTTCTCGTATGCGCTGTATACGGAGCCGAACCATATGCAGGTTTATACCCAGTGGGGGGAACGTCAGCTTGCGACAATTACTAAGGATACGCAGCTGCGTTATCAGGGCGGAATCAAGAGCGATATACTGACGGATGTCTCTGAGGGGGACAAGGTGATCATACTTGAACAGATGGAGACATGGACGAAAGTTAAGACCGGAGACGCTTTTATAGGATATGTGGAGAACAAGAAACTGAGTGAGCCGTTTGCGGATACACCTGCTCCGGTAACAGATTATGTGGAGCCGGTGTATGAATCCAACACGCGTGATCATAAGATTAATCTTGCATGGCATGCGGTGGCAGGTGTGGCAGGTAATGATACGTTTTCTGAAGTTATGGCACAGACGAAGAGCATCAATGTGATATCGCCTACTTGGTTTGCTTTAAGCGACAATGCAGGAAACTTTACGAGTTATGCGACAGCGGAGTATGTGACGCAGGCACACAATATGGGTTTGGAAGTGTGGGGATTAGTGGATAATTTCACCAACGAGGGTATAGACACTTACGAAGTTCTTGCGGGGACGACCACCAGAACTTACCTGATAAACGGACTTATTGATACCGCACTTGCATATGATTTGGACGGTATTAATATTGACTTCGAAAATATCAGTCTGGACGCCGGAGAGCCTTTTATCCAGTTTATCAGAGAATTATCAATTCCTTGCAGACAGCATGGACTCGTGCTGTCGGTTGACAATTATGTGCCGATGGGTTATACAAGTCATTATAATAGGAAAGAACAGGGCGTCGTGGCGGATTATGTCATTATCATGGGATATGACGAACACTATAGCGGCAGTGAGACGGCAGGGTCTGTCGCATCGATCAACTTCGTAGAACAGGGTATTGCGGATACGGTTGCAGAAGTTCCGGCGAATAAGGTGATCAATGCCATTCCGTTCTATACAAGAATATGGGAAACAAGCGGGACTACGGTAAGCAGTCAGGCAGTAGGCATGGAACTGGCGCAGCAGTATATTTCCGATCATGGTATAGATATTTCATGGGATGAGACGACCTGTCAGAATTACGGTGAGTATCAGTCTGGCAGCAGCTATTATCAGGTGTGGCTGGAAGATGCGGATTCTATCAGGGTGAAACTCAATATTATGAGCAAGTACGGGATTGCAGGCGTGGCAGAGTGGAAGCTTGGCTTTGAGACGGCTTCAATCTGGGATGTGATTGAAGAGTATATGAATCAGCCCTAAGCAGCGTGGGCTGCCGGCATTTTTCGGAAGAGTTCTTCATATTCATTTATAAAGGCGGTAATGTTAGGAATGGAATATGAAGGAAAAGAAGCCGAAAGATTATGAACAAATTGTCAGGGGCGTATTGTTTGCATTGATGCTTGTGGCGGCTTACTTTATCGTGAGGGGCGGCAGCAGGATGGCATCGACCGTGTCTTCGCCGGATGTGAAGGTGCAGGAAGAGCGCCCGTGCGTGGTGATTGATGCGGGTCACGGAGGGGCCGATCCGGGCAAGGTGAGCGTGGACGGCAGCTTGGAGAAGGATATCAATCTTCAAATTGCGTTGAAATTACAGAAGTTTCTGCAGATGCAGGATATAGACGTCATACTGACCAGAGAATCGGATGCGGGGCTGTATGATGAGAATGCTTCTAATAAGAAAGTACAGGATATGAAAAACCGGGTGGCGATCATCGAAGAGCGACAGCCGGAACTGACCGTGAGTATACATCAGAACAGCTATCACGAGGAGTATGTGCACGGCGCGCAGGCATTTTATTATGCGAACAGCGAGCAGAGTAAAGAACTGGCGGAGCGTATACAACAGGTTATGGCTTTGGAGCTAGATAAGGATAATGCGAGACAGGCGAAAGCGAACGACAGTTATTATCTGCTCAAGAAGACGTCTTCGCCGATTGTGATTGTGGAATGCGGATTTCTTTCTAATTATGAAGAAGCGCAGAAGTTGTCATCGGAACTTTATCAGGAGAAGGTGGCATGGGCAATACATATGGCCATTGTACAGTATCTGAATGGTGTTTCGTAGGTGGAAAGGATAGACAGGTGAATACGAAGCTGATCCGAATGGATGACCAACATATTGATGAAACGCTTGTAAGAGAAGCAGGAAATATCATTAAAAACGGCGGTTTGGTTGCTTTTCCCACGGAGACAGTGTATGGTCTGGGTGGAGACGCTTTAAACCCGCAGTCTTCGGAGAAAATTTATGCAGCGAAGGGCAGACCGTCCGACAACCCCTTGATTGTCCATATAGCCGATATGGAGGCCTTGGGGTTTATTGTACGTGAGATACCGGAGAGCGCGAAGAAACTTGCGAAGATGTTCTGGCCGGGACCGCTGACGATGATATTTCATAAGTCTGATATGGTTCCCAAAGAAACGACAGGCGGCTTAGATACCGTGGCGGTACGCATGCCGGTACATCCTGTAGCGCGGGAACTGATTCGGGCTGCAGGAGGCTATATTGCGGCGCCCAGTGCGAACCGTTCCGGAAAACCGAGTCCAACACTGGCCAAATATGTGACGGAAGATATGGACGGAAGAATCGAGATGATCATCGATGGCGGCGATGTGGAAATAGGTCTGGAATCCACTATCGTGGATTTGACGTCTAAGGAGCCGACGATTCTGCGCCCGGGATATATCACCAGACAGATGCTGGAAGAAGTTCTGAATGAAGTGGAGGAAGACGGCACGATGATGCGTGCGGATTCCGGACAGGCTCCCAAAGCGCCGGGAATGAAGTACAGACATTACGCACCCAAGGGGGATCTGACGATTGTGTCTGGCGATGCTGGGCGGGTAACGGAATATATTAATGCGAGGTTGGCCGATTATAAAGATGAGAATAAAAAAACGGGCGTTATAGGAACGGATGCCAGCGTGACGGCGTATTATGCGGACGTATGCAAGAGCGTAGGGAATCCGCATGATGAGAAAATGATCGCAAGAAGACTTTACCGTATTCTGAGGGAACTTGACGATGAGGATGTGGAGATTATATTTGCGGAAGCTTTCGACACATCAGGCATCGGACAGGCGATCATGAATCGTCTGCTGAAAGCTGCAGGGCACAAAGTCGTCCGCGTTTAGTTTGAACAATAACAGGTGTTTTCTCCAAAGACTGGAATTGTTTGCATTGAGGGCAAGAATGTAATAGAATAGGAATAGAAAGCGCAATGAAACAAGAAGCGTTATGCGGGCTGCGCATAACAGAATGTATAAAATAATGATAAATATGTATAAGAATGGAGGAATGACTATGATAGCAATAGGCAGCGATCACGGCGGATATGATTTGAAAGAGGTGATTATTTCGCATCTGAAAGAACAGGGAATCGAATGTAAGGATTACGGCTGTGCCGATAAGAACTCCTGCGATTATCCTATTTACGGGCGCGCTGTCGCCGAGGCGGTAGCAGGCGGGGAATGTGAGAAGGGAATTGTGATCTGCACAACTGGCATAGGAATTTCTATCACAGCAAATAAGATCAAAGGGATTCGCTGTGCGTTATGTGCGGATACGCTGACGGCGCAGATGACAAGACTGCATAATGATGCGAATGTTCTAGCTATGGGAGGCGGCATTGTGGGTCCTAATCTGGCAATCAGCATTGTAGATGCTTTCCTCAACACAGAGTTTTCTGCGGAAGAGAAACACCAAAGAAGAGTGGGATTGATTGAGTAATGGTATAGGCGATAAATACGGAGGAAGCTTATGAGAGGTAAGCGGAAGGCGGCTGTTTTAATGACAATGGTTCTGCTGCTGGGACTTGCGACCGTCACCGTACAAGCGACGGAGGAAACCCGTCAGCAGATCAATCAGGCTGAACAGGAGAAGAAAGACACGGAGTCCAAACTGGATGAGACGGAAGACAGACTGGAAGGACTGAATGAACAGAAGGATTCTCTGCAAGGTACTTTGACAACTTTGAATACTGAGCTTTCTCAGGTGAGTAATAATCTGAACGATCTGGAGATTAAGATTGACGATAAGGAAACTGAGATAGAAACGATGAACGATAAGATTACACAGGTACAGGCGGAGCTGGAAGAAGCGATTCAGCTTAAGGATAATCAGTATGAAACGATGAAGCTGCAGATTCAGTTTATGTACGAGAGAAGCGATTATCTGTATCTGGAAATGTTCTTGTCGGCGGGAAGCTTTTCTGATTTCCTTAACAGAAATAATTACATTGAACAATTGTCAGCCTATCAGCACAAGGTATTACAGGATTACAAGGACGCGCAGGCGCAGATGGAAGCTAAGGAAGCGGAACTTCAACTTGCTTTGGAGGAACTGGAAGAAGACAAAGTGGAGTTGGATGAGTACAAAGCACAAGTGGTTGCAGAGCAGAATCGGGTGACGGGACTGGTAAACCAGACGTCCAGTTCTATTAATGCGACCGCGGCCCAGATTTCGGAGGCGGAAGAGGAAGCCCTTGCATATGAACAGAGGATTAAAGAACAGGAAGAGAATCTCACGGCACTGCGGGCAAAACTGGCGGAAGAAATCCGCATGGCTGAATTGGCAGCACAGTCAAGCTGGCGGGACATCTCAGAGGTGAGTTTTGCAGAAGGCGACAGATACTTACTGGCGAACCTGATTTACTGTGAGGCGGGGGCAGAGCCCTATGTTGGCAAAGTTGCGGTAGGCTCGGTGGTGATTAACAGAGTATTGAGTTCGGTTTATCCTGATACAGTAACAGGTGTTATATATCAAAACAAACAATTTTCTCCTGTGGCGAGCGGACGACTGGCGCTGGCATTGGCGGAGGGCAGAGCGAATGCTGACTGTTACAGAGCGGCTGACGAGGTTATGAAGGGCACTACGACCGTAGGAAACTGTGTTTACTTCAGAACGCCGGTGGAGGGAATTTCACCCAAATATACAATCGGTGGACATATATTCTATTAGCAGGATCTGATGTAGTAGTCTTCGGTAGGTTTCTGTAATGCAGGAAAATCACCGGCATAGATGGTTTTGAGCAGGTAGTCCAGACGCAGCAGAGCTTTCTTAAGATTGTCCTCAGACAGAATGCCGGATTCTCTGGCGGTAACCAGTTCGTCTAAATCGACAACTTTTACAAATCCGTCGGGATATATGACGACATCGGCAAGAAGATCTGTCACAATATATGTATCGGAGGTAATGTCGTAATCGTAATCGACAATATCGCAGTACCAGTAGAGCAGAGAGTTATCTTCTTTATAAAATCGGCTCACTTTGACGCCTTTTGACAGATAATAGCAGGAGCAGCCGTGGTGCAGGTCTTTGCGTGGCTTCAAGGAATTCCATCCGGTTACGATGACTTGCTCATCACGGTACAGCACGGTGTCATCTTTTAAAAGGATGCATTCTTCCGGAATCAGTCTTTTGCGATAAAGAATCGGGTCTGCCATAGTACCTCCTGTGGAAAGTGAAAGGTGTAAGTCGTTGTTCTTACTCGTTACGTTACACTGACAATGCAAAAAAGTCAATCTCATTTGTATCAATTTTGCTGGACATAAGTACTATAAGTGAGTATAATTTTATACGTAGGCGATATTTTCCAATTATTAAGAAGGGAAAAGCAGTGAAATACAACAAAAACGTTTATCAGGCGCTTATGATGATAAGTCAGTTTGCTATTAACATGCTGGTTCCCATTTTTATTTGCTCTTTCGTGGGAATGTTTCTCGATCGGAGATTCGGTTCGTCATATTGGACGGTGCTGCTTTTTTTTATTGGCGCGCTGGCCGGATTTACGAATGTATTCAAGTTTGCTAAGAGAATATATGAGACACCTGCGGTAACGCGCAGGCGGAGCACAGAGAAACAAAAGGATAAGAAGGAAGAAGAGTGAGCATGAAGAAGAAAATCGATCCGACTTTGTTTAATCTCTGTCTGGGCATTTTTCTGTACGGGATTGTATTTCAGATTGTACTGCTGTTTTTTTCAAGAGAAATCTCTTACAGTATAGGGCTTTGGATTGGGGTGGCGCTTGCCATAGCCGGTTCTGTCCATATGTGGTGGTCTATAGACAGAGGGATGGATCAGGCGTCCAAACAGGCGGCGAAAACAGTCGGAACGAATAATCTGATAAGATATTTTGTATTAGTGGTAGTGATGTTCATACTTATTTACACGGATTTTGCCAATCCGATATTTATGTTCTGCGGCTATATGGGGATGAAGATTTCGGCATATCTGAACCCGTGGCTGCACAAGGTTAGTGAGAAAGTATTTAAAATATAACATTATAAAATGAGGAGGTGATAGCATGGGACAGGGAATTCTTCTATCGGGAGGCGCTGATATTGACTTTATGATTCATGGAGTTTTTTCCTATGAGTTATTCGGGCAGACTGTGTGGATCACGACTACACATGTATGCGTGTTGATTGTCATGCTTGTGATCATCGGCTTCTGTATAGCGGCAAACCGCGCTGTCAAACATGCGTCGGACGTTCCGGGTACTTTCCAGAATATTGCAGAACTTGTAGTAGAGATGTTAGACAATATGATCGGCGGAGTTATGGGTAAATTCAGCCCGAAGTTCCGTAATTATATTGGAACCATCTTTATTTTTATTCTGCTCAGTAATATTTCGGGACTGTTTGGCCTAAGACCGCCGACTGCGGATTACGGTGTGACGTTTGCCATGGGTATTATGACGTTTACGTTGATTCATTTCAACAAGTTCAAATACCAGAAGGTAAAGGGAGTTATCGCAGGACTGTGTGATCCGTGGCCGATATGGGCACCGATCAATGTAATCGGTGATGTGGCGGTTCCGGTTTCATTATCGCTGCGTCTGTTTGCGAATGTCTTATCGGGCACTGTTATGACGGCGCTCGTATACGGACTGCTTTCGAAGATTGCTTTAGTCTGGCCGGCAGCGCTGCATGTATACTTTGATTTGTTCTCCGGAGCAATCCAGACATATGTATTCTGTATGTTGACAATGACATATATTACGGATGCTTGTACGACAGAGGAGTAAGGAAATCGTATAATTCTTCGTTCGATTCGGATTTGTGAAGATGTGCAGCATCTTATACGCAATATCCTGCGATTGGGCGAAGCTCATAATCGAACTTGTTTGAAATTGAACTTGTTCTAAATCGAACTTGTTCGTAATCGAACTTGTTCGATATATTATAAGACCAAAAGGAGGAACTAAAAATGGGAGAATTTAACACAAACTTTATCTTGGGATGTTCGGCAATCGGTGCGGGACTTGCGGTTATCGCAGGTATCGGACCCGGTGTAGGACAGGGTATTGCGGCAGGACATGCGGCAGCGGCAGTAGGCAGAAACCCGGGTGCAAAATCCGACGTTACGTCCACGATGTTGTTAGGACAGGCCGTTGCAGAGACAACAGGTTTGTATGGTTTGCTGATTGCAATGCTGCTCTTATTCGTAAAACCTTTGGTACCCTAAGATGAAGTTGTACTAAAGCTGCAAAAGACGCAGTTTAAGAACAACTAAGTCATCTTAGAGAGAATGCGTAAAGATGCATTCTCTGTGAGCAGAGAAGAATTTAGAAATATTATGAAAGGTATTCCTGCTTGAGAAAGGTACAAAATCGTGTAAAGAAAGGAGGATAAGAGCTTGAGTACATTAGCAGCACATATGGTACTGGCATCTGCGGAGATGGAACCGAGACTTTTTGACTTGGATTTACAGTTGATTGCCGATTCTGTTTTGATGATCATCGCAGTATTTACATTGTTCTTGGTTGCATCCCATTTCCTGTTCAATCCTGTAAGAGACATGATGCAGAACAGACAGAACCGGATTAAGAGCGAACTTGAAAACGCCGCAGCTGATATGGAAAATGCGCGTGCTCTCAAGGAACAGTACGAAGCCAAATTGAAAGATATAGAGAAAGAGGCTGAGGCGATTCTTGGTGAAGCCAGAAAGAAAGCACTGGCCAATGAGAACAAGATTGTATCAGAGGCCAAAGAAGAGGCGGCAAGGATTATCGAGAGAGCGGGCGTGGAAGCTGAATTGGAGAAAAACAAAGCAGTCGATGAAGTGAAGCGCGAGATGGTAGTTCTGGCGTCCCTGATGGCAGGAAAGGTTGTGAACGCGGCAATTGACACGACCGTTCAGGACAGTTTAATTGAAGAAACGTTGAAAGAAATAGGTGAGGGCACATGGCTAAGCTAATTTCAAAGACATACGGTGACGCATTGTTTGAACTTGCCGTGGAGAAAAACAAAATTGATGTGTTATCTGAGGAAACCGAACAGCTTCGGAGTGCTCTCGCGGAAAATACTGATTTCGGCAGGCTGATGAATCATCCTAAGATTATCAAGGAAGAGAAGATTCAGGTTGCAAAGAGTGTGTTTGAGGGCAGGATATCCGAGGAACTTCTGGGATTCATTACGATTATCATCACGAAGGATCGCTATAAGGATATCGATGCGATTCTGGATTACTTTATAGCGGAAGTAAAACGCTATAAGGGCATCGGCGTCGCTACGGTGACGACAGCGGTTCCGCTCAAGGAAGAACAGTGCAAAAAGATAGAACAGCGGTTGCTTGATACGACAGACTATAAGAAGATGGAGATGCATTACAATGTGGATGAATCTCTGATTGGAGGAATGGTAGTCCGTATCGGTGACAGAGTAGTTGACAGCAGTATTAAAACAAAACTGAATGAATTGCAGAAAGAATTATTGAAAGTTCAGCTTTAAGCCGTATTGGCGAAGAAGTGGAGTTATTTACATTCAGAGTTAAAAAATTAGAAGAAAGGTGCGTATGATCCATGAATTTAAGACCAGAAGAGATTAGTTCAGTCATTAAGGATCAAATTAAGAGATATGCCTCAGACTTGGAAGTATCTGATGTAGGTACGGTTATTCAGGTGGCTGACGGTATTGCTCGTGTGCACGGACTTGAGAACGCTATGCAGGGAGAATTGTTAGAGTTCCCCGGCGAAGTTTACGGTATGATACTTAACTTAGAGGAAGATAATGTGGGCGTGGTTCTTCTCGGAAGCCAGCACAACATTAACGAAGGGGATATCGTAAAGACCACGGGAAGAGTTGTAGAGGTTCCCGTAGGCGACTGTATGCTTGGACGTGTCGTAAATGCCCTTGGCCAGCCTATTGACGGCAAGGGACCGATTCAGACTGATAAATATCGTAAGATTGAGAGAGTGGCATCCGGTGTTATCACGAGAAAGTCCGTAGATACACCGTTGCAGACAGGTATCAAAGCCATTGACGCCATGGTTCCCATCGGAAGAGGTCAGCGAGAACTTATTATCGGTGACAGACAGACGGGTAAGACGGCGATAGCGATTGATACCATTATAAACCAGAAGGGACAGGGTGTGAAATGTATCTATGTTGCCATAGGGCAGAAAGCATCTACGGTTGCTTCTATTGTTAAGACATTAACAGAGTACGGCGCAATGGCATATACCACGGTAGTTGCCGCAACAGCCAGCGAGCTTGCACCGTTACAGTATATCGCACCGTATTCCGGTTGTGCAATCGGTGAAGAGTGGATGGAGAAAGGTGAAGATGTGCTCGTAGTATATGATGACTTGAGTAAGCATGCCGCTGCATATCGTACACTCTCCTTGCTGCTTAAGAGACCGCCGGGACGTGAGGCATACCCGGGCGATGTATTCTATCTGCATTCCAGACTGCTGGAACGTGCAGCCAGAATGAATGAAGAGTACGGCGGAGGTTCGCTGACGGCGCTTCCGATTATTGAGACGCAGGCAGGCGATGTATCTGCGTATATTCCGACAAATGTTATATCCATTACAGACGGACAGATTTATCTGGAGACAGAAATGTTTAATTCAGGTTTCAGACCGGCTGTCAATGCGGGACTTTCCGTATCACGAGTAGGAGGTTCGGCTCAGATTAAGGCGATGAAGAAGATTGCGGCGCCGATTCGTACGGAGCTTGCACAGTATCGTGAACTGGCAGCGTTCTCGCAGTTCGGTTCAGAACTGGATGCCGATACGAAGGAGAAGCTGGCACAGGGTGAGAGAATCAAAGAGATTCTCAAACAGCCTCAGTATCAGCCCATGCCTGTACAGTATCAGGTAATCATTATCTTTGTGGCAACCAATAAGTATCTTCTGGATATTCCGGTTGATGAGATCACGAGATTCGAGAAAGAGTTTTTCGAGTTCTTGGATACAAAATATCCTGAGATTCCGGGCGCGATTGCTGAGAAGAAAGAGATTTCCGAAGAGACAGACGCGAAACTTAAGAAAGCCGTAGAAGAATTTAAGGCGCAGTTTAAGTAGAAAGAAGAAGGTGACGCTATGGCCTCAATGAGAGACATAAAAAGGCGTAAGGGCAGTATACAGAGTACTCAGCAGATTACAAAAGCCATGAAACTTGTTTCTACCGTGAAACTGCAAAGAGCGAAACAGCGTGCAGAGCAGTCAAAAGCATATTTTAACTGTATGTATGAAACGGTAACTTCCATGCTGGCGAAAACCGGCAATTTAAATCATCCGTATTTGAAGGCAGGAGAGTCTGAGAAGAAGGCGGTTATTGTGATCACCTCCAACAGAGGTCTTGCAGGTGGATATAATTCGAATATTATTAAGCTGATCACAAAGGGTGATTTCAAGAAGGAAGATTTGGAAATCTATGCAATCGGTAAGAAAGGCAAGGATGCATTGCAGCGTTACGGGTATCACATTATGGAGGAAAATTCGGATATTATCGAAGAACCTTCGTATGTGGATGCCATGGCGATCGGCAAGAAACTGCTGAATGCCTACGCAGCCGGTGAGATTGGCGAGATATACCTTGCATATACGGGATTTAAGAATACGGTAGTGCATGAACCGAAACTCTTAAAGCTCCTTCCGGTCGAGGCGTCAGACCATGCAGGCGAGACACAGGAGACAGGAAGTAAGGCGATGATGAATTTCGAGCCGGAGGATGACGAAGCGCTTGATATGATTATCCCCAAATATGTTACCAGTCTGATCTATGGCGGCTTAGTGGAGGCATGCGCCAGTGAGAACGGTGCGAGAATGCAGGCAATGGATTCCGCGACAAGCAATGCTGAGGAAATGATAGATCACTTATCACTGATGTACAACAGGGCACGTCAGGGATCTATTACGCAGGAATTAACAGAGATTATTGCAGGTGCAAATGCAATTTCGTAGTTGCACATAAATAACATGAGTGAAAGGAAAGAAAGATGGCAGAAGTAAAAACAGGTGAAAATCTTGGAAAAATCACTCAGATCATCGGCGCTGTACTGGATATAAAATTTTCGGCAGGAAACTTGCCGGAGATTAATGATGCGATTAGGATTCCGCTCAAGCAAGGAGGAAACTTAGTCGTAGAAGTAGCACAGCATTTGGGTGACGATACCGTTAGATGTATCGCTATGGGTTCTACCGACGGACTTGTGAGAGGCATGGATGCGATTGCAACCGGTGCGCCGATTACCGTTCCTGTCGGAGAAAATACATTGGGACGTATCTTCAACGTTCTCGGAGAGCCGATTGACAATAAACCGGCGCCTACCGATGTAGGACATGAGCCGATTCACAGACCTGCTCCGGCGTTTGAAGAACAGTCTACGGCGACAGAACTTTTGGAGACGGGTATTAAGGTTGTCGATTTGCTGTGTCCTTATCAGAAAGGCGGTAAGATTGGTTTGTTCGGTGGCGCCGGCGTTGGTAAGACAGTGCTGATTCAGGAACTTATCCGTAACATTGCTACAGAGCACAGCGGATATTCGGTATTTACCGGTGTAGGCGAACGTACCAGAGAAGGTAACGACCTGTATCACGAGATGGAGGAATCAGGCGTTATTGATAAGACGACCATGGTGTTCGGTCAGATGAACGAGCCGCCGGGAGCCAGAATGAGAGTTGGCCTGACGGGACTTACGATGGCGGAATATTTCCGTGATAAAGGCGGTAAGGACGTACTGCTGTTTATTGATAATATTTTCCGTTTTACGCAGGCAGGTTCCGAAGTGTCGGCGCTGCTTGGACGTATGCCTTCCGCGGTAGGTTATCAGCCTACGCTGCAGACGGAGATGGGTGCCCTTCAGGAACGTATCACATCCACAAAGAGCGGTTCTATCACTTCCGTTCAGGCGGTTTATGTACCGGCGGATGACTTGACAGACCCTGCTCCGGCGACTACATTTGCACATTTGGACGCGACGACGACACTTTCACGTTCGATTGTGGAGCTGGGTATTTATCCGGCGGTAGATCCGTTGGAGTCAACATCCAGAATCCTTGATCCCAGAATTGTCGGACAGGAGCATTATGAAGTTGCCAGAGGTGTGCAGGAAATTCTGCAGAAATATAAAGAACTTCAGGATATTATCGCGATTCTTGGTATGGATGAACTTTCTGAAGAGGATAAGCTGGTTGTTTCCCGTGCGAGAAAGGTACAGAGATTCTTGTCTCAGCCGTTCTTCGTTGCAGAGCAGTTTACCGGTATGGGCGGTAAATATGTACCGATTTCCGAGACGATTCGTGGATTTAAGGAAATACTTGAAGGCAAGCATGACGAGATACCGGAAGGTCATTTCTTAAATGCAGGAAGCATCGACGATGTACTTGCCCGTGCCAAGTAATATGACGTAAATGCATGTAGAGTAGCGTAATTGGAGAGTAGGTAATATATGGCTGATGATAATAGAAATTTTATATTAAAAATTATTACACCGGACAGAGTCTTCTATGAGGAAGAGGTGTCTATGGTGGAATTTAATACGGTAGAAGGTGAAGTCGGCATTTACAAAGACCATCTTCCTATGACGATGATTATCGCTCCCGGAATCCTTACGATTACCAGAGGAGACGAAGTCAAAGAAGCGGCGCTTCATGCCGGATTTACGGAAGTTCTGCCGGACAAAGTTACCATTCTTGCCGAAATCATAGAGTGGCCTTCGGAGATTGACGTGACACGTGCGGAGGAAGCAAAGTCACGCGCTGAAGAGCGTATTAAAGAACATGCTCCGGGAACAGACTTAAATAGGGCGGAATTAGCATTGAAGCGTGCCGTGGCAAGAATTGAAACTGTGAGAGATTAAATACCACACGTAATTGAAATAAGTATAATTGGGGGCAGATATCATATCTGCCCCTTTTTCGTGCGGAGGTTCTTTTGCAAATGGCTATTCGCGTTGTGTGGCAAGGTGCATATGATAGAATAAAAAGAAACTAAGTTGGTGCGGTATGAATCAATCCAGAATATTGCCGTTTTATATGGCTTATCCGCTTCCGTTGTACTATCAGCAGGAAGATAGTGTGACACGGGATTTGGAGTATTTACAGCAGATGTATCCGAGTGAGGCTAAGAAATATCAGAAGATGATAGCAGAGACGTTAGACCATATTGATTACGAGGGTAGTATGATTTACGACGAATATCCGGATAGGTGGCAGATTTACAGATTGACGCAGATGATTGTGGATAAAATCAGAAAGACGGATGAGGAACAGGCGCCTGATGCAGACTGGAATAGGACCACGGAGTTTGTCCAAGTGCTTTTATCATATGAAATATACAGGAAACGCCATTCTAACCGCAATGGAATCTTAAAATTTTAGTTGTGGTTTTCCGGTAATCTTATTAAAATAGAAAAAGAGATGAAGGTTTTTCAGAAGAATCGTCCGATGGCGATTCTTCCGAAACAATTTTTGGACATGTTTGAAAGAGTGCAGGATATGGAAGAGCAGCTTAGAGAGCTTTTGACAGAGACGGTAAACGACGGATTATATCAGGTGATACTCAGTAATCCCAGAGAGAAAGACAAAGCATTTAAGATAAAAATACGGCCTGTTATGGTAAAGGATTCGATTCTTTTTCAGGAGACGGTATATAAAGGAACCCAAGTGTTTCACAGTAACATGGACGCAAGCAATATGATTGAGAGAATAGAATATCTGCTTGCAAACGATTTCAAACAATGCGAAGTGGAACATAGGGAATGTAAAGTTACTGTTTTAGTCAGCAAGAAGGGAAAGATGACCGTCAATAGGAAACGAATGCAAAGTTCCGAGATGGAGCAGGACGGGGGCAGAAGAGTGCAGCTGACACATAATAGGGTTAAAAGATATATTCTGGATGAGAAGAAAGCGGTTCCGTTTCTGATCGACCTCGGCGTGCAGACCCAAGAAGGCAGAATCGTGCATGCACGTTATGATAAGTTTAAGCAGATTAACCGTTTTTTGGAATTTATTGAAGATATTTTGCCAACACTCTCAAAGGAGAAGACGATACACATCGTAGATTTCGGGTGCGGAAAGTCATATCTGACATTTGCCATGTATTATTATCTGCACGACCTTAGGGGATATGACGTTGAAATTACAGGGCTGGATTTGAAAGAGGATGTGATTGTGCATTGTAACAGTCTGAGTGAGAAATACGGTTATGATAAACTGCATTTTATCAAGGGCGATATTGCGGAATATGACGGGCAGGAAACAGTGGACATGGTAGTGACACTGCATGCCTGTGATACGGCTACGGATTACGCGCTTTCTAAAGCTGTCGGCTGGGGCGCAAAAGTAATACTGTCAGTTCCGTGCTGTCAGCATGAGGTAAATAAACAAATACACAATGAAGAATTATCTTCACTTTTACAATACGGTATTATCAAGGAACGGATCTCCGCACTTGTTACCGATGCTGTCCGCGCGAATATATTGGAGGCGGCGGGGTATGAGACAAACATTCTGGAGTTTATTGACATGGAGCATACGCCGAAAAATCTGCTGATACGCGCAGTAAAAAGAGTGAAAGTCGACGAGCAGAGACAGCAGAAAGCAAGACAGAAGGTTGATGATGTAACAAAGTTTCTGCACATTGACCCAACTTTAAAGAGGTTAATATGAAAAAAGCAATCCTTAAGGGTATTATATTGGGCATTATCTTCACGGCAGCGCTTATGCTGATCAGTGCGGTAATGAATCAAGGAAATACCGATATGACAACAGAAATGGCAGAACCGTCTTATCCTATCGTATCTATGTCAGCGGAGGGATATCGCGTTAACAGTCTGCACGGTTACGCTGAAGCTATGGACAGCGCATACCTGCGCGAAACGGTACAGCCTGTCGGAAGCGACAGAAAGCTTGCGGTGCATCTGGATACTTACGGCCGAAGTATCTCAGGAATCAGTTTTGAGGTGCGAAGCTTAAACGGGGACAGGCTGGTGGAAAGTACCAATGTCGAAGAGTATGAGCGCAGCGATGAGGCAATTGATTTTACGATAACTTTAAAAGATTTAATTGAGTACGATACGGAGTATATGCTTGTATTCCTGATTACCCCGGAAGGGGCGGAACCGATACGGTATTATACGCGCATAGTGTTAAGCGATACACTGCATATTCAGGAGAAATTGGATTATATCGCAGATTTTCATGAGAGGACATTTGATAAAGAAGAAGCGGCTGAACTGACAAAGTATCTGGAATCCAATTCTGAGGGTGATAATACCACTTTTCACAAAGTGACGATACACAGTAGCTTTAACCAGATTACTTGGGGGGATTTGGCGGTAAATAAGATTACGGAAGCGGATATTATCATTAAGGATCTGACAGAGCAGACAGGATCGTTTTGCATGGAGTATCTGGCATCTGTGAGAGACGGCAGAAGTAGAAATTACTATCGGATCAGCGAGTATTACCGTATCAGGTATACACCGGACAGAATGTATCTGTTAGATTATGAACGTACGATGGAGCAGATATTTGACGAAGACGCGAACGTCTGTATCAATGATAAGATTATGCTGGGTATTACCGGAGATGATGTGAGGCTGGTTGAGAGCGACGGCGGGAACGTATTTGCATTCAGCGCGGCGGACAAATTGTACAGTTATAATGTAACGGATAATAAGCTGATAAGACTTTTCAGTTTTTATGGTAATATTGAGGGACTGAATGATGCGAGGAGCATGTACGACAGGCATGATCTTCAGATTCTGTCCGTAGACGAGACGGGAAATGTCATGTTTGTGGTATACGGATATATGAACAGAGGGCGCCATGAAGGTAATGTGGGCGTGGCAGTTTACCACTACAACAGTATGGCCAATACGACGGAAGAACTGATTTATATTCCTTATGATAAATCTTATGATCTGTTGAAGACGGATATTGAACAACTGTCATATGTGAACAGACTCGGCATTTATTATTTTGTGTTGGAAGGCAGTGTATATGCGGTGAATCTGCAGAAGCAGACTTGTCAGGTTCTGGCATCGGATTTAAGAGAGGATGGTTATCATGTGTCCGATTCGAATAAGATGTTTGTCTGGCAGGAAGGCGATGATATTTATTCTTGCAGCAGCCTCACGCTAATGAATCTGAATACACAGAAACAGACTAAAATCAACGCCGGGACCGGTGAATATATATCCGTACTGGGATTCATGGAAGAGGATTTGATATATGGCCTTACGAAAAAGGCAGATATTGCGGTTAACAGTGCAGGGATTACCACGTTTCCTATGTACTGTGTCAGAATACAAAGTGACGACGGCAGCGTACTTAAGACGTACCGCAAGAACGATGTGTATATAGTAGACAGCGCCATAGAAGAGAACCAGATTACATTGTCGAGAGTCGTGTGGGATGAAGAGAGCGAGAGTTACGAGCCGACGAGCGACGATCAGATTATGAGTACGGAGCAGATTAAAGAAGGCAGCAATACGATCAGCTATGTTGTTACCGAGAATTACGAGACGATATGCCAGATTGCAGTAAAGAACGAGATAGACAGTAAGGGAGTGCAGTATTTATCTCCTAAGGAAGTGCTGTTTGAAGGCGACCGTGCGATAGAAGTATCGACTCCCGAGACGGAAGAGGCGCGTTATTATGTGTACGGAAAGAATGGTATTGAAGGCATATTTGTTAATTCCGGTAAAGCAGTCGCTCTTGCCTATAGTCAATCTGCAGTCGTGGTGGACGATGATGGTGAATATATCTGGCGGAGAGTGACAAGAAGCACCCGAAATCAGATTATGGCAATTACGGAAGATATGGCGTCGGAGACGAGAAGTTCTCTCGCGGTATGCCTTGATACGATTCTGAAATTTGAGGGAGTGTCAAGAAGTACGGAACGCTTGTTGAATAGAGGCGATACGGTATTTTCCATCTTGGAGTCGGATTTGCAGGAATGTACGTTGCTTGATTTATCGGGATGCAGTCTGGATGCCGTGCTGTACTATGTCAATCAGGATATTCCGGTCCTTGCTATGCTCGATGACGGGAACGCAGTGCTGATTGTTGGATTTAACGAGTTAAATATCGTAGTCATGGATCCGGTTACCGGTACGTTGTACAAAAAAGGAATGAATGATTCCACGGAATGGTTGAAAGAGAACGGAAATCGTTTTATTACTTACGTGAGAAAAGAGGAGTAGAGATGAAAAAATGCAGTGCGATTATTTTTGATATGGACGGCGTGATTTTTGACAGTGAGAGACTCGTGCTGGAGTGCTGGGAGAAGGTTACGCAGATGCATCATATGCAGGGAATTACGGAAGCGCTGACCGCGTGTATCGGAACGAATGCGCAAAAGACGAGAGAAATCGTATTTGATTATTGCGGCGAGAATTTTCCCTATGATGAACTTGTAAAAGAGGCGTCGGCAATATTTCATGCGAAAGCGGACTCTGAAGGATTACCCGTAAAAAAAGGGGTGCGGGAATTGTTGGACTATTTGAAGGAGAGTAAGATTCCTATAGCAGTGGCTTCTTCCACCAGAGTGGAAGTCGTTACTATGGAATTAAAACAAGCAGGATTATATGACTATTTTCAGGTAGTGATGGGCGGGGATCAGTTGAAACGCAGTAAGCCGGACCCGGATATCTATCTCATGACTTGCGAACGACTGGGAGTTGCGCCGGAGGAGGCGTATGCAATCGAAGATTCTTATAACGGTATCCGCTCGTCATACAGCGCCGGTATGCGTCCCATTATGGTTCCGGACCTTCTTCCGGCGACCGAAGAAATGAAGGAGAAGAGTGTAGCAGTGCTAAAGGATTTATTGCAAGTGAAGGATTTCCTGTCAGAAGATTGACGCTTGGACAGTTTGGCGTCCGGTGCACTTAAATGCCGTATTTATGGGAAAGGAAACCGGTAGTTGCGGGCTAGTTAATGTTATGGCAACTGATATTTCCCTGAATGGAAAGTAGAAGTTATGGCAAAAAGCATCTTTTATCCATATGATTACCTCATACAAATTGATGAAGAGGCGTGATATGTCCGCATTCCGTCACATGGTCGAATAACGTGGGGCAAACTTATGGATGGCGGTATGCAGCTTCTCGGAACGGAGGAATATATGAATCTTGAAATTGCAAGCAGGCTGGTGGCGCTGCGCAAGGAAAATAGTTTATCACAGGAAATGCTGGCGGAAAGACTCGGAATCAGCAGACAGGCTGTCAGTAAATGGGAAAGGGCAGAGGCGTCTCCCGATACGGATAACCTGATTGCATTAGCGAAGCTTTATCATGTTTCACTGGATGAATTACTGAAGATACATGAGGATGAAACGAATGAAGAAGTAAGCGATTCCTCTAAAGAAGAAGTACAGGTTATAGAACAGACAGGCATAGAATCTGCTTCTGCTATCAGGACGAAGGAGGAGCAGGAATGTGACAAAACGGATGAGAAAGATGACGTACACGTAAGCTTTAACGGCATTCATGTGAATAATAAGAATGAAGAAGTTCATGTAAGCTGGTCAGGTATTCATGTGTATGACAAGAAAAACGACGAGAAAGTGCAGATTGACAAAAACGGCGTCTTCATAAACGGCGAAAAGGCCAAGGGGCATATATTTACCATGGGTGTAGAAGAGGAGCTGCCGCTTAGCCTTATTGCTATTATCGTATATATTATCATAGGGATCTGCTTTAACTTATGGCATCCCGGCTGGTTAATTTTCCTGCTCGTGCCGGTGATCAGTACATTGATTAATGCGGTACGCCGGCGTAATCCGAATTTTTTCGCCTATCCGGTGTTAGCGCTGGTCGTATTTCTGTATGCAGGACTTGTTCATCGCATCTGGCATCCTTCATGGGTCATATTTCTGACAATTCCTTTGTATTATTCGATAGCGGGCTATTTTGTCCGTAATGGTACGAAGAATACAGAGGAAGAACAGACGGACACGGAACTTTAATTATGCCGGAATAAAATGTGCTGATATTTCCGCAGTCCAAATAATAGTATCATTCCTAAAATGCCGCACGAGATGAGTTCACCGGCGCCTACGGTCAGACAATAGTAACCGTAGCACTGTAAGACGGACATACCTTCGATTAATAAACCGTAGCCGTAAATCAGTACGAGCGGCACGATGAGCGTATTGGCGATAATCGGACAGACGGGAGCGCACCATTTCCATTTACGGAGCGCATAGGTTCCGAGTGCGCCGATGAGTGTTGCAATACTGCCGAAAATAATATCAGGCAGAGCGCATCCTGTCAGAATATTGCTAAGCAGGCAGCCGATGAACAGACCGGGAATCGCAGCGGGTGTGAAAAAGGGCAGGATTGTGAGTGCTTCAGAGAATCGAACTTGTATGGCATAATTGGCAAGTCCGAAAGCGTTGGCAATAAATGTCAGCACAACGTAGATGGCGGCGATCATAGCCGCCTGAACCATAGCGGTCAGTGAGATGGAGGATGTACGCCTTGCGGGAACAGCCTCACTGTAAGATTGTTTCTTCATATTCATTTGTCTCCTTTAGTTTTGTTTTACGTCAGGAAGGTCTCGAACTGACGTCATATATCGGGAAAACCATAGTTTTTTATGAGTTTACCCAAAAATTTATTATACGCAAAAAATTAGGAATGTCAAGAAGTGACATTCCTAAATAATTTTAACAGATTATTCTAACTCTCCGGTATTGTATTTTGCAACAATTGACTGAATACGTTCCACAGGATTGAGCAGATCGCTGATAGAGGTATCATGGTTCAGAGTGTCAATGATATAGGCGATATATTTGCTCATGTCGCAGTCAATATACCATTCGCGGGCAAGCAGCTCGGGCGTCTGGTATATCAGGTTGGTGGTCAGTACACGACAGATTGTTCCGTCTTTATATGCTTCGTCAAACCGGTCTAAACCGGCTGTAAAAAGTCCGAAAGTAGAGAATACAAAGATTCGGTTTGCTTTACGTTCTTTTAAGGCGGAAGCAACTTCTAACACGCTTTCACCGGAAGAAATCATATCATCGATGATAATCATATCTTTGCCTTCCACACTGGAACCTAAGAACTCGTGTGCGACAATAGGGTTTCTTCCGTTTACGACGCGGGTATAGTCTCTTCTCTTATAAAACATACCCATATCAAGTCCGAGCACGTTGGCGATATAGATTGCGCGGCTCATTCCGCCCTCATCAGGGCTGATTACCATCATGTGGTCGTTATCTATCGACAAGTCTTTGACATGTGTCAGGAGACCTTTGACAAACTGATAAGCAGGCTGTACCGTCTCGAATCCGTGCAGAGGAATTGCGTTTTGCACGCGGGGATCGTGAGCGTCAAAGGTAATAATATTGTCTACGCCCATGTTAACCATTTCCTGTAATGCAAGAGCGCAGTCAAGCGATTCTCTGGCCGTTCTTTTGTGCTGACGGCTCTCGTAGAGATAAGGCATAATGACGGTGATTCGTCTTGCTTTACCGCCTACGGCAGCGATAATACGCTTTAAATCCTGATAATGGTCGTCAGGCGACATGTGGTTTTCGTGACCGCAAAGGGAATAGGTCAGACTATAGTTGGCAACGTCTACCAAAAGATAGAGGTCTGAACCGCGCACGGACTGCTTGATGACGCCTTTGGCCTCGCCGGAACCAAATCTCGGAACAATTGCCTTCAATATATAGCTATCTCTCTGATAACCGGAAAATGCAAGGGAATCCTTATGCTCGCTTTCGCGTTCCGTTCTCCATTTCACAAGATAATAATCGACCTTTTCGCCCAGAGATTTACAGCCTTCTAAGGGGATGATTCCTAGGGAGCCTACGGGAATCGTTTCCAGATTTCTCTTTTCTTCACGTCTGGTCATGAAAAACCTCACTTTCTGTTCATCATTCTTTTCTTGTACATACGTATGTCCGGTCCGGACAGTTTACAGATTTCATAGTGACTGGTTATGCGGGAGAAGATGCGGTCCGAATACCTGTTTCTCAATTCCTCCAAGGATAAGTTCGTGGAGATGACGGTCGCTTTTTTACCCATATGGCGCTCGTTTAAGAGCGAAAACAACTGGGAAGTCACGAACTGGTTTGTCAGTTCCGTGCCTAAGTCGTCAACGATGAGCAGATCGCACTGGTATAGGTCTGCATAAGTATCGCGCAGCTCTTCTCTATTCTTATAATCAAAAGAATTCTTAGAAAGTAAATCAAACAGACCGGTTGCGCTAAAATAGATTACGGAGTGTCCGCTCTCGATTAATTCTTTGGCGACGCAGCCGGAAAGAAATGATTTTCCCGTACCCACTGTACCATAAAAAAACAGATTATGGTAGTCAGAATTGAAATTTTTGACAAAATTACGGCAGGTATTCACAGCATTTCTGAAGCGTGACAAGTCGTCTCCTTCATAATATTCATAAGAAAGCGAATCGAAATTCTCAGTCCGCAGCATTTCGCGTATGTTAGACTGCTCGTACAAAAGCGTGATCATTGCCTGCTTAAAGCAATGACATTTCTGACCATCTGCGTAACCGGTATCTTTACAGTCAGGGCATTCGTAGGCAGGTTCCAGATAATCCGGAGCAAGTCCTGCGTCTATAAGAAGCTGCGTTTTGCGACCTGATAATTCCGCCAGCAGATCGCGCAGGTCTTCCATAGCGTCAGGATCGCCGTCGAGAATTTTCTTGCCCTGAGAGACAGAGACGCTTGCAACAGTATCTTCCAAATCGCGATAGGCGGGAATGTGGTCATAGACATATGCCAATCTGCGTTCCACGTCGCGTCGGCTCTTTATCTGTTTCATCTCATATTGATGAAGAATCGTATCATATTGGGCGTTTGTCAGTGACACGGTGTTACTCCTTTAATTTTGCAGACGATTAATTGCTTAAAAGTTCCTGTTCCAAAAGATCGAAATCATAATTATTCTGCTTAAATTGGTTAAATTTATTACCGGAAAGGTTTTTGGCTGTTTTTGTCCTATGATAGTGCTCGTCCAACGACTGAATATCATTTTTGTGGTGCACGCCGGCTTTAAACCAGCTGCTTAGGATACTGTCTGCATATTCAAGCCGGTGTTTGTCCGTGGCCAGCACGGTGCGCTCGCAGGCGGCAAAGATGATATCCATCGTAAAACCGTACTCTTTAATCCAGCGGGTGATATAAGATACTTCCGTCTGAGTGGGCGTATCGTTCTTGCCAAGAGCTTTCATGACTGCATAGACGGATTTGTCATACTTACCGGCAAGACGGGCGGCCTGCTTAGGCGTCGATATGCCCTGCTGCGCCCAACTGATAGCAACCTTCTCTATGTACCGGAGATCCTTTTTGCCCCGGTCTACACAATACTGGATCAGATAATCAATCAAATCTTCAGAGAAGCCGAGCTTGTCAGAAATAAAAAGTATCGTTCTTACTTCATTCGCGCTCAGCGTTTTCTTAAGATACTGTTCCGCGACAAAGAGGAGTCTGGAAGTTGCTTCGTTTGATTTAAATACTTTCAGCTCGTCCAATGTATAGTTCGGCTTGACATACATGTCCTCATCATGAACTTCGCTTTGACCGGAATCGGCCTCCTGTACGACTGTCTTAGAGGAAATAGGTACGACGGAAGCAAGCGGCATGGCGGCTGTCACGGATACCGCTGGAACCGGCGCGATGACAGAAGTAGTCGGAACCGGCGCGAAATCCATCAAATGAATACCGGTAACATTCTTGTTATCGTCGTATTCCAATGATAAGAGACGGTGCTTCTCCCAATATTTAAGCGCGCGCATTACGTCTTTTTCGGTATAGTTGAATTTGTCCGCGATATCGGAAATACTTGTGGAAAGTCTGGCGCTCACCATGCGGATCAGATATAAATAGATTTTGAGCTGCGCATCGTTGGCAGCATTCATATATTCGTCAATAAAACGATTAGAAATAACCGTAGAATTTGTATAGTTATCCTGATAAATTGTCAAATGACCCATTTCTCCACCACCCTTGTTCCGAACCGGAACGTATTCAATGCCCACGAAGGGACATGGTGAATTATAGCATAGCGTTTTCCAAAATGATATAGGCAAAACGCCCTAAACGAAATAAGAACAAGAGTTCATTAAATGTGGATAATGTGGATGGCGCATGCGGCTTCCGATAAAATGGCGCGTGCTATACACAAAAATATCCACAGGAAAACGGGGGATATTTCGCCTGTTTTCTGTGGATATTGTGAATAATTATTTTTTCAGCAGATTCTCGCCGATTTTAACGACATCTCCCGCCCCCATAGTTATCAACAAATCATCTTTTGTGCAATTTTTCAAAATGAAATTTTCGGTCTCTTCAAAAGAAGAAAAATAGTAACAGTGATGTCCGAGTTTCTCGATTTCGGCCTGCAGAGTTTCGGAACTGATTCCGAGGGTGTCTTTTTCTCTTGCCGCGTAGATATCTGTCAGAATAATTTCGTCCGACAGGGACAGCGCCTCGGCAAAGTCGGTAAGAAAGGCTTTGGTCCTTGTATAAGTGTGGGGCTGGAAGACACACCAAATCGTATGGTGAGGATAGTTCGCGGCAGCATGGAGAGTTGCCTTGATTTCCGTCGGATGGTGCGCGTAATCGTCTATGATAGTAAAGCCGTTTACTTTACCTTTGTATTCAAATCGTCTGTCAGTGCCGCCGTAGCTGAGCAGAGCCCTTGCAGTCACGGAATCCGGGATTTCCAGAAGGTCGGCCAGCGCGATGGCAGCTATGGCATTGTACACATTGTGTTCACCGGGGACACGCAAAGAAAAAGATTCTTCTTTGCCGTCTCGCCGCATAAGATAGAAAGAGGGACAACCGGAAGCGTCATAGGTGATATCTTTCGGATAATAGTCACAGTCGGAAGAAGAGCCGTAAGTGATGACTCTGCATGGAAGACCGGAGGTCAATTCACTGTGGCAATCAATGTCTCCGTTGATGATAAGCGTTCCGTCAGACGGCAGCAGACGGGCAAACTCGTGAAACGAATTGCGGATGTCACGGAGATCTTTGAAGAAATCCAAGTGATCTTCTTCTATATTGAGAATAATGCTGATTTTGGGATAAAAACTTAAGAAGCTGTTAGTATACTCGCATGCTTCCGTGACAAAGAGGTCAGAGGAGCCTACACGGATATTGCCGCCGATCGGCTTATAGATTCCGCCGATCGATAAGGTTGGGTTGTCATTATTCTCCAGCAGTATCTGGGATATCATGGAAGTCGTCGTGGTCTTACCGTGAGTGCCGCTGATGGCAATGGGCGTTTTATAGTTCTTCATCATCTGCCCCAAAAGCTGCGCCCGCGTAAGCGACGGAAGATTTAATTTATTCGTGGCGATCATCTCAGGATTATCTGGCTTGATTGCGCTCGTATATACCACGAGATCAATTTCGGAAGAAAGGTTTTCTTCACATTGACCATAGTAAATTACGGCGCCCTTCTCCTCTAAACGGCAGGTGAGAGGGGTTTGGGTTCTGTCCGAGCCGGATATGCGGAAACCTTCGGACAGAAGAATCTCGGCAAGACCGCTCATGCTGATGCCGCCAATACCAATAAAATATATGTGAATCGGATCTTTAAAATTTATTTGATACATGAATATCTCCCTATATTACATATTTATTAGTATTATACTCATTTCATATAAAAAAACCAATAGGAATTTTGAAAAGCGCCGGAGCGAACTTTTTTTGGATATAATTTATATAATATTGTTGCCGATAGGAAGCTGTTGAAATATTACATGTCAAAAATAAACAAATATATTGATATATAAAATAAAATATTGTATATTATTAACACATGAAAAGGAATAACATAGGAATAATTTCGTAAATAATATTCACTTTCCGAACGTACTGTGATATAATTAACAAACAAAACAAAATAGGCATTAAATTTTAATATATATATTAAAAAATTTTAAGAAGCAAGAGGTGATATGATGGTAAAGAAGGAAATGATTGCCATGCTGTTAGCTGGCGGTCAGGGAAGCAGATTAGGAGTGTTTACGTCAAAAGTTGCAAAACCTGCGGTATCTTTTGGCAGTAAATATAGAATCATCGACTTTCCACTCAGTAACTGCATCAATTCAGGTGTTGATACCGTTGGTGTATTGACCCAGTACCAGCCGCTGCGGCTCAATACGCATATCGGAATCGGTATCCCGTGGGATCTTGACAGGAATATCGGCGGTGTAACGGTATTGCCTCCGTATGAGAAGAGCGCGAACAGCGAATGGTATACGGGGACTGCCAATGCAATCTATCAGAATATGGATTATATGGAAAGCTTTAATCCGGAATACGTTTTGATCTTGTCGGGCGACCATATTTATAAGATGGATTATGAAGTGATGCTGGATTTCCATAAACAGAACGGAGCGGAAGTGACGATTGCCGTTATGCCTGTGCCGATGGAAGAGGCGAAACGTTTCGGCATCATGATTACGGACAAGGACCGCAAGATCGTCGATTTCGAGGAGAAGCCGGCGAATCCCAGAAGTAATCTTGCTTCTATGGGCATTTACATATTTAATTGGAAAACACTGAAGGAGGCCCTGCTTACGAATGCTGAACAGCCGGGACTGGATTTCGGTAAGCATGTAATTCCGTACTGCCATGCAAAAGGCGCACCTCTTTATGCTTATGAATTTAACGGATATTGGAAAGATGTTGGGACACTGAATTCATATTGGGAAGCGAATATGGAGTTGATCGACATTGTTCCCGAATTTAACCTATATGAAGAATATTGGAAGATTTATACACGAAGTGAGATTCTGCCGCCGCAGTATTTGGCGGATAACAGCGTTGTGGAGAGAAGTATTATCGGCGAAGGTTCCGAGATTTACGGTAAAGTATACAACTCTGTAATCGGATGCGGCGTTACGATAGGTCCCGATACGGTAGTACGTGATTCTATTATTATGAATGAGACACATATCGGCAACAATTGCGAACTGTATAAAGCAATTATTGCAGAGAACGTTGTGATAGAGGATGATGTGAAGCTGGGCATCGGAGAGGAAGCCGAGAACGAGACTGATCCGCATATCTATAATCACGGTATTGTGGCGGTAGGAGAGAAGAGTGTGATACCGCAGGGTGTTTCCGTAGGAAAGAATTCGGTTATCTTTGGGGTGACAAGTGCGGAAGACTATGGAGACGGAGCGCTTCCGAGCGGTAAAACTTTAATTAAGGCAGGTGATAAATAGTGAGAGCGATTGGAATTGTCTTGGCAGGTGGTAATAATCATAGAATAAAGGAACTGACACAGAAACGTGCAGTATGTGCGATGCCTATCGCAGGCAGTTACCGTAGTATCGACTTTGCACTGAGTAATATGTCCAATTCCCACATCAACAAGGTGGCTGTATTTACACAGTATAACGCAGGAAGTCTGAACGAGCATCTCAGTTCATCCAAATGGTGGGATTTTGGCCGTAAGCAGGGAGGGTTGTTCGTATTTACGCCGGCGGTAACGGCGGAGAGCAGCGCATGGTATCGCGGAACTGCAGACGCTATCGCACAGAATCTGTCATGGTTAAGAAACTGTCATGAACCGTATGTGGTAATATCATCCGGTGACTGTGTGTACAAGATGGACTATAATAAAATCTTGGAGTACCATATTGACAAGAAAGCTGATATTACAGTTGTATGCAAAGATATGGCGCCGGATGTCAATGTAGACCGTTTCGGTACTGTCAAGATGAACGAGGACTGCCGTATTGAGGAATTTGAAGAAAAGCCGGTAGTGGCTAAGTCCAATACGATTTCATGCGGTATCTATGTTGTCAGAAGACGTCAGCTGATTGAGATGATTGAGAAGTGTGCGGAAGAAGATCGGTATGATTTTGTTAAGGATATCTTAATCCGCTATAAGAATATGAAGAGAATTTACGGCTATAAGATTAAGGATTACTGGAGCAATGTAGCGACAGTGGACGATTATTATAAGACGAACATGGATTTTCTTCATCCGGAGATCAGGAATTATTTCTTCAGACAGTATCCGGATATTTATTCAAAAGTGGATGACCTTCCACCGGCAAAATACAATATGGGGGCAAGCATTAAGAACAGCTTGATTTCCAGCGGATGTATTGTAAACGGTAAAGTTGAGGATTCAGTAATCTTTAAGAAAACATATATCGGTAACAACTGCTATATTAAAAATTCCATCATTCTTAACGATGTGTATATCGGGGATAATACACATATTGAGAACTGTATCGTAGAAAGCAGGGGAACGATACGGGCTAATTCCTATCATAAAGGAGAAAATGGAATAGAAATTGTTGTAGAACATAATGACAGATATGTAATTTGATGATATGATGGAAAGGCGGTTGCTATTATCGGTAAAAATTGTTATTGTGTAAGAGGCATGGACGCTATTAATTAAATGTTTATTACAAGCTACGTGGCTTGATGAGTATGACTTGTGTGGAAAAGCTTGTGAAAACCGACAGGTTCCTGTTCGGTATCATATGATAAGGAGGCTGATTTTCATGAGAATTACTGATGTCCGCGTGCGCAAAATGACTCAAGACAGCAAAATGAAAGCAATCGTCTCGATTACTATAGACGATGAATTCGTAGTTCATGACATTAAAGTAATTGAAGGTGAGAAAGGGCTTTTCATTGCAATGCCAAGCAAAAAAGCTAATGATGGTGAATATCGGGATATTGCACATCCGATTAATTCGGATACCCGTGACAGGATACAGACCATTATTTTGGAAAGCTATGAAAGAGCGCTTTCAGAACCAGATAATGAGTAGCAAATGCATAGTGTGGAAAGAGAGGGACGCGGAGAGCGTCCTTTTCTTATGAAAAAAATATTTTTTGTCAGAAAAGTGCCGCTGCCTGCGAATTATAGGTAACAGAGAAAAAGGTGGTGGTTAAAATGTTTTCCGGAAACATTTCTTGTATGAATGCCAAAATATTGATACAATGTAACGAGCAAGTTTGTGGCAGACGGACAAGTAAGAGGAACCGGCAGTATATTTTGCGTGGCAGTTTACGCGAAACATAACAAATATAACAAACATAATAGAAGATAAATGAACGTATAGAATTGAGGTAATTATGTATATTATCGTAGGTTTAGGAAATCCGGACAGACAGTATCAGAATACGAGACATAACATAGGGTTTGATGTGGTCGATACCATTGCGTCAAAGAATCATATTACGATAAGCGAGCGAAAACACAAGGCGCTCATTGGCAAAGGTATTGTGGGCGGAGAAAAAGCCGTCCTAGTGAAACCCCAGACCTATATGAATTTGAGTGGTGAAAGCGTCAGAGAGGTCATAGACTTTTATAAGATAGACGAAAAGAGCGAACTGGTGGTGATTTCCGATGATGTCAGTCTGGACGTAGGACAGATTCGTATACGCAAGAAAGGAAGCGCAGGCGGGCACAACGGTCTTAAGAATATCATTCTGCACCTTGGGCATGACGAGTTTCAACGTGTCAAGATGGGCGTCGGAGAGAAGCCGGGGGGATATGATCTGGCGGATTATGTGCTGGGACATTTCACCAAGGAAGAACGCGAAATAATGGATGAGAGCGCCGGACGAGCGGCAGACGCCATAGAGGTCATGATTAGGGATGGTGCGGACGTCGCAATGAATTTGTATAATAAGAAAAGCGGAGGTTCGATGTGAGAGCTTTACTTGCTCCCTTAGAAGAGTTGGGAGAATATGAAGAAATTAAGAAAATGCTTGTTAAGAGTCAGGCTTCCGTTGCGTTAAGCGGATGCGCGGATTCGCAGAAGCTGCATATGATTTACGGGCTTAGCGAAGCATTCAGATACAAAGTGATCGTGACTTTCAGCGACCTGCGGGCGAAAGAGCTGTATGAAGACTATAAGTTTTATGACAGAAATGTCATGCTATATCCTGCCAAGGACCTGATTTTCTTTCAGGCGGATATCCATGGCAATCAACTGACGATGGAGAGAATCCGGTGCCTGCGCAAACTGATGGAGGGTAAACCGGTCACGGTGATTACGACATACGACGCGCTAATGACGCCTCAGACGCCGGCGGAAGCATGGAAAAAGCATGTGATACACATTGATAAGCGGAGCAGCATAGAAGAGAGCGCATTGGCGGCCCGGCTCGTGGAGCTGGGGTATGAGAAGAATTATCAGGTGGAAGCGCCGGGACAGTTCAGCATCCGTGGCGGTATCATAGACATTTTTGATCTGACGGAAGAAAATCCTTATCGCGTTGAACTGTGGGGAGAGGATGTAGAGTCGATTCGTAGTTTTGACATTTTAAGTCAGCGGTCTATAGAGAAACTTGAGTCGGTGACAATCTATCCGGCCACAGAACTAATCTTGTCGGAAGAAGAGCTGCGAAGCGGATTAAAGAAGATTCAGGAAGAATGCAGACAACATGCAGGAAAACTGCGTGAAGAAATGAAGACAGAGGAGGCGCACCGTATTGAGACGCAGGTCAAAGAACTGGCGGAACAGTTGTTGGAACTGGGGTTGTCACGTAATGCGGTAAATCTGGAAAGCTATATCAGATATTTCTATCCGAAGCTGTCAACTTTTCTGGACTGCCTGCGAGATTCATCGGTGCAGTCTGAGAAGCAGGGTGAAAGCTGTGTTTTTATTGAAGAACCAACGCGGGTCAGGGAGCATGCTTCGGCGATTGAATTGGAATTCAGGGAAAGTATGATGCACCGTGTAGAGAAAGGCTATATTCTGCCGGGACAGATGGACGTTCTGTACAGCATGGAGGAGACGGCGGCAAAGATTATGAAAGGGAGAGTGGTTACGCTCTCCATGATGGACGGTAAGAATCTGCTCTTTAAGGCGGACAGGAAATTTGATATTCAGGCGAGAAGTCTTTCTTCCTATAATAATAGTTTCGAGGCGCTGGTCAAGGATTTAAACAGTTATAAGCGGCGTGGGTATCGTATTCTTTTACTTTCCGGATCCAGAACGAGGGCGAAACGACTGGCTGAGGACTTAAGAGAGCAGGAAATCAGCGCATTTTATAGCGAGGATCCTATGCGTGAGGTGCAGCCCGGCGAAGTCATGACATATTACGGCAGAGTGCTCAAGGGGTTTGAATATCCGCTGATTAAGTTTATTGTCATATCGGAGAGCGATATTTTCGGAGCGGAGAAGAAGAAAAAGAAGAAGAAAAAAATCTATCAGGGACAGAAAATCAATGATTTCAATGAACTGAAAGTGGGCGATTACGTCGTACATGAAAGCCATGGACTGGGAATATATCAAGGTATAGAGAAGGTGGAAGTAGAAAAAATCGTCAAAGACTATATCAAGATATCTTACCGGGACGGGGGAATTCTCTATGTGCTTGCTACGGGACTAGATGTGATTCAGAAATATGCTTCCGCAGAGTCGGGCAGCAGACCTAAACTCAATAAGCTGGGAACGCAGGAATGGAATAAGACGAAGGCCAAAGTGCGTACCGCTGTCGATGAAGTGGCGCAGGATTTGGTGGAGCTTTATGCGGTCAGACAGCAGAGCCAAGGATTTAAGTATGGCGCAGACACGGTATGGCAGAAGGAATTTGAGGAGATGTTTCCTTTTGAGGAAACGGAAGACCAGATCAGTGCGATTGCCGCCACGAAGGAAGACATGGAAAGCGCTAAGATCATGGATCGCTTAATCTGTGGTGATGTGGGCTACGGCAAGACAGAGATTGCTATACGTGCCGCATTCAAGGCGGTTCAGGAAGGAAAGCAGGTAGTTTATCTTGTTCCCACGACAATTTTAGCGCAGCAGCATTATAATACTTTCGTGCAGAGGATGAAGGACTATCCGGTGAGGATTGATTTGCTGTCCAGATTCAGGACGCCTTCCGAGCAGAGAAAGACGGTGGCAGACTTGCAAAAAGGCATGGTTGATATCGTGATCGGCACGCACCGCGTCTTATCCGCTGATGTACGGTATAAAGATTTAGGATTATTAATTATTGACGAAGAGCAGCGTTTTGGGGTGGCGCATAAAGAGAAGGTTAAAAAGCTAAAAGAAAATGTGGACGTACTGACACTGACGGCAACGCCGATTCCGAGAACGCTGCACATGAGCCTCATCGGGATACGGGATATGAGTGTGCTGGAGGAAGCGCCGGGGGACAGGCAGCCTATTCAGACGTTTGTCTGTGAATACAGCGAAGAGCTGGTGAGGGAAGCGATTGTCAGAGAACTGTCCAGAGAGGGACAGGTATATTATGTATATAACAGGGTCAACAATATAGCAGATGTTGCGGCGGCAATCCGTAATCTGGTGCCTGAGGCAAACGTGGCTTTTGCACACGGACAGATGAAAGAGAGTGAACTCGAGCGCATTATGTATGATTTTATAGACGGTGAAATTGACGTTCTGGTGTCTACGACAATCATTGAGACAGGGCTGGACATTTCCAATGTCAACACGATGATTATCCATGATTCCGATCAGATGGGACTATCGCAGCTATATCAGTTAAGAGGGCGCGTGGGACGTTCGAACAGGACGGCATACGCTTTCCTGATGTATAAAAGGGAGAAAATGCTCAAAGAAGTGGCTGAGAAAAGACTGCAGGCAATCAAAGAGTTTACAGACCTTGGGAGCGGATTTAAGATCGCCATGAGGGATTTAGAAATTCGCGGCGCGGGCAATCTGCTGGGCGCAAGACAGCACGGTCACATGCAGGCGGTCGGCTACGATTTGTATTGTAAAATGTTAAACGAAGCGGTAAAAAGTATAAAAGGGATTTCTACGATAGAAGATTTCAATACGAGCATTGACTTGGATGCGGATGCATATATTCCGACTTCTTATATTGTAAATGAAGTGCAGAAATTAGACATCTATAAACGGATTGCGGGAATCGATAATGAACGAGAATGTGAAGACATGCGGGAAGAACTGCTGGACCGTTTCGGTGAGATACCGAAATCGGCGGAGAATCTGCTGCGTATCGCCTTGATTCGTTCCCATGCGCACCGGCTGTTCATGCCGGAGGTAAAAGGTAAGAACGAAGTGATTCGGTTCCTGATGCGGGTAGACGCGCCGATTAGAGTGGAGAATATTCCGGTTCTTTTGGAGGCTTATGGTGGAAAGATGACTTTTGACCCCAAGGGGACTCCTGTATTTCGTCTGCGATACAAGAAGTGCGGAGTGATCGAGAAGGACGAAGAGATGTTACTTACGTTAACTGAAGCGGTTCTCAAAGATATGGAAGAACTGCTTCTGTAGAAGGAAACGGTAAAATGCCGGTGTGAAGACGTTGTCAGAATGAGAAACCGGCAGTTATAACGATGAATGGGGGCTGTTATGATTTACATGGACCATGCGGCGACGACGAGGACTGTGCCGGAAGTTGTGGAAGCTATGCTGCCGTATTATACGGAATGCTACGGCAATGCAGGAAGCATCTACGGATTGGGGAGTAAGAGCCGGAAAGCGGTAATAGGCGCCAAAGAGACGATAGCGGAAACACTGGGGGCGGATACAAATGAGATTTATTTCACGGCAGGAGGTACGGAATCCGACAACTGGGCGCTCAAAGGAGTCTACGAGGCATATCAGGACAAAGGCAGACATATCATCACCACCAAGATTGAGCATCATGCGGTGCTGCACACTTGCGAATATCTGGAAAAAAGAGGTGCGCAGATTACCTATCTGGATGTAGACGCAGACGGCGTGGTCGATCTGGAGCAGCTGAAAAAGGCGATACGTCCCGACACCATTCTAATCTCCGTAATGTATGCCAATAACGAAATCGGAACATTGCAGCCAATCAGGGAAATCGGAGAGATTGCGGCGGCATGTGGAATTCTTTTTCATACGGACGCCGTGCAGGCGTACGGACAGATTCCGATTTGCGTATCAGACTGTCATATTGATCTGTTATCTGCCAGCGGTCATAAATTTGGCGGACCAAAAGGAATCGGATTCCTTTATATCAGCAGGAAAGTGCGGCTTCATTCTTTCATACACGGCGGACGGCAGGAGAGAGGCAGGCGTGCCGGAACGGAAAATATACCGGCCATCGCAGGTATGGCGGCGGCAGTAAAACGTGCATGTCGTATTATGGAGGAGAAAACGAAGAGGGAGACGGAACTGAGGGACTATTTGATTGCACGGATTGAACAGGAGATTCCGAAGGTGCGGCTGAACGGACACCGGACGAAGAGGCTTCCGGGCAATGTCAATTTCTGCTTTGAATCGGTGGAAAGCGAGTCTGCGCTTATTATGCTGGACATGCAAGGAATCTGTGCGTCAGGCGGCTCGGCGTGTACAACGGGTTCTATTGACCCCTCGCATGTACTGCTGGCGGTCGGATTGTCTCCGGACTCGGCCCGCGCTTCTATTCGCCTGACGCTTGGAGAAGAGAACACGAAAGAGGAAATAGATACCGTGGTAGGGGAACTGACGCGGATTGTGGAAAAATTGAGAGGAATAAGAGAAATGTAGATAGAGTCCTGAATATGGGACTCTATTTTTTGTATCCTTATGTCAGAACAAAAGTTCGAAACAATTTGAATGGAGGTAAGGATATGAAAGGTTATACGGTGGAAAGCGGCTATATGGGATATGTCAACGGCGAATACATGCTGTTTGCAAGCGAGATGGACTATGAAGATTATATGGAGAAATAAGGTTGCAGTTTATGCTCCTTATACAGTAAAATGAAAGAATGAGAATTTTACGAAGGGAGCAGACTATGAGAAAACGAATTATTGTTTTGAGTCTGATGAGTGTTATGGCAATAGCAGTAATGGGGTGCACAGATAAGACTGAGCAGACAGAGAACGTTGTTTCCGAAGCTGTGGAGAAGAATAAAGAAACAGTAGAGGATGGCGGCGATACAAACGCTGCGGGCGTAGAGCCGGATAGCGTGGCGGCGGAAGATGCAGCCGATGCAGACAGTGAAAACGGCACAGATGATTTGAATGAGACAGAACCTGATACAGAGCTTGAAGAAGAACCCGACACAGAACTTGAGACAGAACCCGACACAGAACCTGAGACGGCAGGACCGTGCGACGCGGTGGAACTTGTCCGCAGTATGAAAATCGGCTGGAATCTTGGCAATACTTTAGACGCGTCTTCTGATCAGAATAAGGAAGATGAACTTGCGTATGAGTCGGACTGGTGCGGAATCGTTACGACCAAAGAAATGGTTGATGCGGTCAAGGCGGCAGGATTTCAAACAATGCGTATTCCGGTGTCATGGCATAATCATGTGTCGCAGGACGGCAGTTACAAGATTAGCGATGTGTGGATGAACCGCGTGCAGGAAGTGGTTGATTATGCGATTGATAATGACATGTATGTCATTATTAACATCCATCATGACAACTCTACGGACTATGTGTATCCGTCGCGGGAGTATCTGGAGCAGTCGAAAGCGTATGTTACTTCAATCTGGACACAAGTTGCCGAGCGGTTTGCGGATTATGATGAGCATCTGATTATGGAAGGATTAAACGAGCCCCGTCTGGTTGGCACGAACAACGAGTGGTGGCTGGATTTAAATAATGGACAGTGTGTGGAAGCAGTACAGTGCATCAATGAGTTAAATCAAGCGTTTGTGGATGCCGTGCGCGCTTCCGGCGGGCGGAATAAGGAAAGATACTTGCTTGTGCCGGGGTATGCTGCGTCTTTGCAGGGCGCCACCAATGAATATTTTGAACTGCCGCAGGATACAGAGGGCAATCATAACAAGATTATGGTGGAAGTACATGCCTATATACCCTATCATTTCGCACTGGAAGCAGAGAGCGAGAGTGGCAGTACCGACAAGTGGAGTGCTGACAATATATCTGACACGTCAGAGATTGACAGTATGATGGATATTCTTCATGAGAAATATGTGAAGAATGGAATCGGCGTGGTAATCGATGAATTCGGAGCGAGGGATAAAGGCGGAAATATTGAGGCAAGATGTGAATTTGCAGCATATTATGTAGGGGCGGCACGTGAAAGAGGCATCACATGCTGTTGGTGGGATAACAATGCTTTTACCGGAAACGGAGAGAATTTCGGCATTTTCCGCAGGATGGTATGTAAGTTCCTTTATCCGGATCTGGTGGATGGTATGATGAAAGCCTGCGAGTAGCTTTGAGCATTTTTTGCACAGTGCGGGGCAGAAACATAATTGCCAAATGCAGGGCATAGGTATATGATAGTAATTGTTTGGTTCAAGCAAGCGTAGTCTGTATGATACACGGGTTGGGATATGGGATTATGCAGGCGGACGGTTGCGGTAAACTGCTCGTATATGGAGAGAACAGTGGTTAAGAAGATTGATGAAATAACGGTTAATTATATAGATGAAGGCGAGGGCGATGTCATATTGCTGCTGCACGGCTGGGGAGCCAATATTACGCTTTACGCGGGCATTATTCAGGTGTTGTCTGTAAATCACAGAGTTATTGCGCTTGACATGCCGGGATTCGGTAAAACGTCGGAGCCGCCTGAGCCGTGGTGTGTAGATGATTATGTTGATTTCGTCATGAAGTTTATACAGTCTTTTGAGATAGCGAAATTCAGCGTCGTCGTACATTCTTTTGGCGGAAGAGTGTTCTTTAAGATGAATGCGAGACAGAACTTTCCTTACACGATCGAGAAAGCGGTTCTGATTGACAGCGCGGGAATTCTGCCGAAGAAGACTTTTCGACAGAAATTGAGTCTGAGATGTTATAAAATCGGACGTGCGGTTATGAGTACAAAGGTTCTGCATTTCTTATATCCGGATGCGGTGGATGATATGCGGCGCAGGCGCGGCTCGGCAGATTATAATAATGCGACGCCGACGATGCGTGCGACACTGGTGAAAGTAGTAAATGAAGATTTGGAGCCGCTCATGCATTTAGTGAAATGTCCCACATTACTGATCTGGGGAGATCAGGACACGGCAACTCCGTTATCTGATGCAAAGAGAATGGAGGAGCTGATACCGGACGCAGGGCTTGTTGTGTGTGAAGGGGCAGGACATTTTTCTTTTGCACAGCAGGCGCCAAAAGTGCACGGTGCGCTGAATGCATTCTTTGCGTAAAGAGTATCAATCTTTGTTAAGAACAGATAGGAATAGGTATATATGTATATTGCATTGACAATAATCTGGTTTGCCACTTATATAACGGGGGCGGTCTTGTATGAAATTTATATCGTGCATATGTTCCAGCAGAACTCTTATAAGCCGCGGGAATATGCAGAGTGGATGAGGGTGCACAGTAATGTAGGAAGACTGCTCGGTAAGAGTATCTATGCGGTAATTTCTATTCCGCTCATACTTATCGGAAACGTAGGCTGCCTGATTGCAGCATGCATCATGAATGTGATGACTGTGTTAGTTAACAAACCGCGCCCGGCTAAAAAGCCGCTCGTCTACACGAAGCGCGTAAAGCGTATGCTGATTACTACGGCGATCATATATGTATTCGGCATTGCGGTGTCTTCCTGTATGGGACAGTACAGACTCAGGGTGTGTGAAAACATGTTGTTGATATTGTTCTTACTACAGCCTTTTCTGGTATTGCTTGTGAACTTGATCAACAAACCGGTTGAACAGGGAATTGACCGTTATTATATCAATGACGCGGCGCGGATTCTGAGAGATATGCCCGATTTGAAAATAATCGGCGTTACCGGAAGCTATGGCAAAACGAGTGTGAAATATTTTCTGAGCACGTTATTATCCGGTCAGTTTAATGTACTGCATACGCCGGGCAACTATAACACGACTTTGGGCGTTGTAAGGACCATCAGAGAACAGATGAAGCCCTATCACGAGATATTTATATGTGAGATGGGTGCAAGAGAAGTGGGAGATATCAAAGAAATATGTGATCTTGTTCATCCGGATTACGGTATTATCACATCTATCGGACCGCAGCATTTACAAAGCTTCCACACAATTGAGAATATTATCGGCACTAAATTTGAGTTGGCCGACGCGGTGCCGGCAAGCGGTAAGGTATTTTTGAACTATGACAATGAGTATATCCGAACACACAGGATTAATAAAAATATTGTAAGTTATGGTACGACGGGAGAGGGACTTATCTTTAAAGCCTATGATATAAGCGTTACGCCGCAGGGATCCGTCTTTAAGATGAAAGATGAAAAAGGGGATGTGTATGAGTTCCATACGCGGCTGGTGGGAAATCACAATGTGCAGAACATTGCAGGAGCTATTGCAGTGGCTCACACGTTGGGAATCCCAATGGAAAAACTGCGCTATCCGGTCAAACAGCTTGAGAGCGTGGAGCATCGGTTGCAGCTTAGAAAACAGGGGAACTGGATCGTTCTGGACGACGCCTACAATTCCAACAAAAACGGATTTAAAGCAGCGCTTGACACGCTTGCGATGTTCAAGGAACTGAGGATTCTGATGACTCCCGGGATGGTTGAACTGGGCGACAAGCAGTACGGAGAGAATAAAGAAGTAGGCGTATACGCCGCAGATAAGTGTGATTATGCGATATTAGTCGGTAAGGAGCAGACCAAACCGATTCAGGACGGGCTGGCAGAAGCCGGATTCGCTCATAATAGGATGATCGTGGTCGATACATTGCAGGAAGCCTTACAGATGGTCAATGCGATACCGAACGAGAGACCAAAGGTAGTATTGATTGAAAATGACCTGCCGGATAATTATGCATAGATGGATATGCGGGGATATGCGGGCGGCATATGTACGGAACAGTGGCGTCCGTATGAGTGATGAGAAGATAGAGAGGAAATGGTCAGATGAAGATTCGAGTAGGAGTGTTTTTTGGCGGTAAGAGTGTGGAACACGAGGTATCTGTAATCTCCGGATTACAAGCGTATAATTCTTTTGACAAGGATAAATATGATCTGATACCGGTTTATATTACGAAAGACAATGAATTGTATACGGGTGAAGCCGTCGGAGATATCGCCAACTATAAGAATATTCCGGCACTTCTTGCAAAGAGCACCAGAGTGTTCTGCATGTGCGAGCAGGGGCAGATGCAGTTGATTCAATACCCGGTGAAGAAGTTCGGCAGTTCGGTAGTGGCGCAGATTGACGTGGCATTTCCGGTAGTGCATGGAGCCAATGTGGAAGACGGTTCGCTGCAGGGATTTCTCCGTCATTATAATATTCCGTTTGCAGGTTGTGACGTGGCGGCGTCCGCTGTGACGATGGATAAGTATGTGATGAAAACTGTGCTTAAAGACAACGATATTCCGGTGCTTGATTGTGTGACGTTAAACGCCAAAGAATATGAGCGAGATGAAGATGCGGCGTACGATAAAGTCGAAGCCAAGATTAGTTATCCGGTTATTGCGAAACCCGTCAATCTTGGTTCAAGCGTGGGGATTAAAGTGGCAAAAGACCGTGAAGAATTGAGAGAAGCGCTGGAATATGCGTTTACGTTCGGATCGAGAGTTTTAGTGGAACGTGCCATTATGAACCTGCGGGAAATCAACTGTGCAGTATTGGGCGATTATGAAGAGGCGCATGCATCCGAATGTGAAGAGCCGATATCGAGCGATGAGATTTTGAGTTATGAAGATAAATATGTGGCAGGGAGCAAGACCGGATCGGAAGGAATGCGCACGGCGAAGAGGGAACTGCCTGCAGACTTAACGCCTCAGAAACGCGAAGAAATCAGACAGATGGCAGTGAAAACATTTCAAGTATTAAACTGCAGTGGCGTGTCCAGAATTGATTTTATGATTGACAAAGATACTGATCGGGCGTATGTCAATGAGATCAATCCGATTCCGGGTTCACTGGCATTCTATTTATGGGAAGTAATGGATAAACCGTATGCGAGGTTATTAGACGATATGGTGAATCTTGCCCTTAAGAGAGCACGGGAAGAAAAAAGCATGCTCACGTCTTTTGACAGCAATATATTGCAAAACGCAAATCTGTCGGGAGCAAAAGGCGTCAAAAAATAAGCGTTGGATAACATGCATATAATTTCCTTCTTTACAAATAATAGTAAAAACGTAGAGATAAATAAGACAGGCGAGCCGCTTACGGAATGTCGCCGATAGATAAGTTACACTACGACTATGATTTACAGATGGAGGTTATGTGATATGAAAGCAACAGGTATTGTGAGACGAATAGATGATCTTGGGCGAATCGTGATTCCGAAGGAGATACGAAGAACATTGCGTATCAGGGAGTCGGACCCTCTGGAAATATTTACGGATAGAGAAGGAGAAATCATTTTAAAGAAATATTCTCCCATCGGTGAAATGGGAACTTTTGCAAAGCAATATGCGGAGAGTATGGCGCAGGTGTCCGGACATATTGCGATGATTTCCGACAGGGACCAGTTCATTGCGGTAGCAGGCGGTATGAAGAACATGCTGGGCAAGTCGATCAGCAGGGAACTGGAAGAGAAAATTAATCACAGAGAAAGCTTGGTGGCGGCGAAAGGAGACCGGAATTTTATTCAGGTCAGCAGCGATCAGGATGAGTTCCATCATGAAGCAATCAGTCCGATTATCTGCGAAGGAGACGTCATCGGTTCGGTACTTCTGCTGGAGACGGATCATAAGTCTAAAATGGGAGAAGTGGAGCAGAAGCTGATTCAGTCTGCCGCCGGATTTCTTGGCAGACAGATGGAACAATAACGGCAGACGAATGCAGGGAAGTGACAACAATAAGGCGGGGCGGAAAGATTCCGACCCCGCCGTTTTCGGCATATGTACCATGGCGCGTATGGAAAAATGCTTACATCCTAAATAAAATAGTCGATCGTTTCTTCAGGGGACAGCTGTGTTTCCTGATTGAACACAATGACAGCTTCACGCATATTGTGAGGACCCATTTCATAGTACCCCTCTGTCAGACGGTTGAGACGCTGCATGGAGACAATACGATTGGCACGTTTAGGCTGATCGGTAACGAAAGAAATACCTTCATCGAAGTATTCCTGATCCAGATCGGGATCGTCTAACTCTTCGTAGTAAGGGTCGAAAAGATAAACATGATCGCCCTCTGTTCCGGTCAGCAGAACATAGTGTCCCACATCCAGGAAAAGTTTGAGGACAACAGCGGCTCCCTGCTGCAAAGATTCTACAATCTTACTGTTTGGGGTCAGACAAACATTTTCTCCGGACAAAAATTCGCAGGAGATTGGAAAGTTTTTCATTTGACCAAACTGGTTGAGCCAGTTGCTTAAGAACATCATAGCGGAGGCGGAAGTGCCACGTTTGCCGACTTCTCCTTCTTCATCGTATGAATCCAGACAATACAGCATAATATATTTAATGATGTCGGGATAGATAACCTCACGGTCGAATAGGTAGCGTATTGCATTGGTGAGGGAAACCGGTCCGCAGTCATACTCGCTGGATTGGTAATTAAGTAAGTTTTTCATCTATATTTTCCTTTGTATTTATCATAATTGTAGAAAATATACATCTCATTGCTTTTTTTGTCAAGGTTATGCTATACTAAGTCAATTGGAAAATAAAGGTTACATCTTTTGGCACGACAGAAAAATACAGTAGATTATGTAACAGAAATATATTAGTGATGGAGGAGAAATTATGAAACAACTGACAAAGAGATTAGCGGTCCTTTTGTTGGCATTCGCTATGATGTTGGCTGTTATGGCTTGCGGAGGCAGCGGTGAAACGGCGGCAGATAACGGTGCGGGTACGGAAGGAACTGATCAAAGCGGTGATGTGGGAGCGGAAGGAGCAGAGCAAAGTGGTGAATCCGCGGGTCCTGCGACGGCTGCAGAAGGCGAGAAGATTATTAACATCGGCGTGACGGACAGTCTCGGCGGAGTGAATCCTTTTGCAATCGACCAGACGGAGATTAATAAATATGCGCTTGATTTGATGTTTTTACCTTTGATGGAACTTGACAAAGAGCTGAATTTTCAGGGGATGTTGGCGGACAGTATCACCACGGAGGACAATATCAATTTTATCGTGCATGTGGATGACAAAGCGACATGGTCCGACGGAACGCCAGTTACGGCATATGATGTAGAATATTCGGTAATGCGTTATGCCAGCCCGGTCGTGGCAAACACAACGCTTCTATTGTATGCGTTTGAAGGAACCGACGATGAAACCGGATTTCTGGAGGAAGGCGCTGATTCTATGGCGGGGCTTACCGTGTTAGATGACAAGACGATACAGTTTACGTCTAAATATCCGATGGCGCTTACCACATTCCAGAACAGCTATGCAAGATATCTGCATGTGCTGCCGAAACATATCATTGAGAAATTCAGCGAGAGTGAATTGACGTCAAACGACTGGTTTAATCATCCGGATGTCATAAACGGGCCGTATTTCATGACGGGATATGATGCGGATCATTATATATCTTATTCGGCCAATACCAATTATTGGAAGGGCGCGCCGAAGATTGATAAACTGAATATCAGGATAGTAGACGGCAGCCAGATTTATGCAGGGCTACAGTCCGGCGAGATAGATATTACGCAGCATACGATGACGGCGATTCCGCAGGAAGATTATGAGAGTATTGAGGCGTTAAACAACGTAAAAGTTGTATACGGTTCGCCGGTGACGAACCAATCGGCGTTTATTCAGACGGCGAATATTCCGGATGCGAGAGTACGGCAGGCGCTTGTCTATGCGATTGACAGACAGCAATTGGTAGATCAGCTGTTAAAAGGACACGGTGAAGTGGTGGACGGTTTTCTCTCTTCGGCCAGTCCGTTCTTTGATGCATCGGTAGAACCTATGGAGTATAATCCGGAGAAGGCGAAGGAACTTCTGGCGCAAGCAGGATGGGATGGTTCCCAGACACTTCGTTTCTATGTAAATTCCGGTGACAACACTTTTGTTAACGGTGTGCAGGTTATTGCGGCGCAGTGGGCGGCGGTTGGTATCAATGCGGAGATTACTACCGTAGATCTGGCAACGCTTATGACTGTGGCAGGGACAACGGATTATGATATTATGGCGGTACAGTATACTTATGCACCGGTAGACCCGTATCCTGATGTGTCTTGGCTGTTAGGCGGTGAGGGAAGCTGGACAGGATACTATAATGATGAAGTGGCGGCGGCGTTAGACGGGACGCAGCAGACCAGTAATGTGTCTGAAATTAAGGATTTCTATTCTGTTGTGAACAGGAAGATGCAGGAAGACGCAGCGATGTTTTCCGTATACGTCATCAGCGCGCAGGGAGCGGTCAGCAATCGTGTGTCAGGCGCGGAACCGAGTGTGTACGGATTCTTTAATGACGTACACAACTGGGATGTTACGGAATAACAAACAGATTATTTGAAATGATGTAGTGTTTTGCGGCATGATACGAATGGGTATCGTGTGGGCAGGGAGGGTATACTATGTCACATTTGTTGGAGGTGCGGGACTTAACGACAGTCTTTGCAGGAGATTACGGACAAAATATCAGTGTCGATCATATCAGTTTTCACGTAGATCATGGGGAAGTAGTCTGCATTGTAGGTGAGTCCGGCTGCGGGAAAAGTGTTACGTCATTGTCTATTATGGGATTATTAAGAAGGGACGGAGCTGTCACAGACGGCTCTGTCTTCTTTGACGGTAAGAACCTTCTTTCCATGAGCGAGAAAGAACTGGACCGAATCAGGGGAGATGAGCTGACCATGATTTTTCAGGATCCGCTTACATCATTAAATCCTGTATTTAACGTGGGCAGTCAGATTGTGGAGAGTATTCGGACACATATGCGTTTATCCAAAGAAGAGGCAAGAGAAAGGGCTGTAGAGCTGCTTGCGCAGGTGGGAATGCCGGAGGCGGAGACGATGATGAGAAAATATCCGCATACGCTTTCCGGAGGAATGCGACAGAGAGTCATGATTGCAATGGCGCTTTCATGCAATCCGAAATTATTGATTGCGGACGAGCCGACTACTGCATTGGACGTGACGATTCAGGCGCAGATTATGAAACTGCTAAAGGAACTTCAGCAGGAAAAAAATATGTCCATGATATTGATTACGCATGATATCGGTTTGGTTGCCAATACTGCGGACAGGGTGCTTGTCATGTATGCAGGGCAGATTATAGAAGAGGCGCCCACGGAAGAGTTATTTAATAATCCGAAGCATCCGTATACGCAGGCGCTTCTTTGTACTGTGCCGACCATTCGGGACGACGGAAACAGACGGCTGCAGGCGATACCCGGTATGGTGCCGGAAAACTATGATGACATTACAGGATGCCGTTTTGCACAGCGGTGTCCGTACCGGTGTGAAGAGTGTGACAAGCCGCAGGAAGCATATTCGTTCGGTGAAGGACATACAGCCAGATGTATTGTGGCGAAAAGGGAGAGCACTAACCCGCCTCATGCGCAGTCTTAAGTGATATTAAGACCGGAACAGCGCAGAAATGGAGTCGATCATGTTGGATGAAAACAGAATGCCACTGATTCAAGTGGAGGATATGAAGAAATATTATCCGGTGAAAGGCGGTATCATTACGCATACGACCGGGCATGTCAAAGCGGTGGACGGAGTCAGTTTCTCAATTATGCGGGGAGAGACGCTTGGGCTCGTGGGCGAATCGGGGTGTGGTAAATCTACGATCGGGAGACAACTGGTGGGATTGGAGACGCCGACGGAAGGCAGGATATATTATGACGGATGTGATTTAGCGGCGATACGTAAGAATAAGAAGGAGATGGAGCGTATCAGAACAAAGCTGCAGATGGTATTCCAAGACCCATATTCTTCGTTAAATCCGAGAAAACATATTTATGAGATACTGGCACAGCCCATGCTGTATCATCATATTTCCACGAAAGATACCGTGGAACAGGATATGATAAAGATTTTAGATATGGTGGGACTGTCCCGGACAGTGCTTGGCAGATATCCGTATGAGTTTTCGGGAGGACAAAGACAGCGAATTGGTATTGCTAAGGCACTGTCTCTCAATCCGGAATTTATTGTCTGTGATGAGCCGGTTAGTGCTTTGGACGTATCTATACAGGCGCAGATACTCAATTTATTAAAAGATTTGCAAAAAGAGCTGGAACTTACGCTTCTGTTCGTGGGGCACGGACTCGGAGCAGTCAACTATGTCAGCGATAAGATAGCGGTGATGTATTTAGGGAAGATTGTCGAGTACGGCGAGGCAAAGGAAATTTTTAACAGACCAAAGCATCCGTATACAAGGGCGCTGCTGGAAGCGGTTCCCGTGCCGGATCCGAAGGAGAAGATGCGTGGACGCAAGCTTTTGCAGGGAGAAATCGGCAGCAGTACAAATCCGCCCGAAGGGTGTAGATTTCATCCGCGTTGTCCGTATGCGGTCGAACAGTGCAGAACTGAAACACCGGCATTATGCGAGGTGACAGAGGCAGAAATTCATATGGCGGCATGTCCGATAGTCTTGTCGGATACGGAGGTGGCGAGTCATGGGTAAATATATATTGAAACGTGTTCTGATTGCGATTCCTGTACTGATTGGTATTACAATTATTGATTATGCGATTATGTGTCTTGCCGGCAGTCCGTTGGAGATGCTGCAGGGTCCGCGCGTATCGGAAGCAGCTGTAGAGGCTAAGAAAATTGCGCTTGGGTTAGACCGGCCTGTCTATGTGCAGTATTTTGTCTGGCTGGAACAACTTTTGCACGGTAATCTCGGGTATTCCATTAAGTCTTATCAATCCGTGAGTTCCATGATTGGGAGTCACATAGGACCGACGCTTCTTCTGATGGGGGTATCTTTGATTGTAAGTCTTATTTTGGCGATTCCGGCGGGAATATACAGTGCGATTCATCAGTATTCCAAGGGTGACTATACGGTGGTTACGGCTTCTTTTCTGGGGAGCAGTGTGCCGGGATTTTTTCTGTCGCTGCTTTTGATTTACTTATTTACGGTGCGTCTTGGATGGCTGCCGTCCGGCGGTATGACGACGCTTGGAACCGAGGGCGGCGCTGCCGATGTGGCAAAACATATGGTGATGCCCGTGATTGTACTTGCTTTTTCCATGGCGGGAAGTAATATCCGTTATATCAGGAGCGCAATGTTAGAAATCTTGCAGCAGGATTATCTGCGTACGGCGAAAGCAAAAGGTATCGGACATTTCATGGTGATCAACAAACATGCGCTGCGCAACGCGCTCGTGCCGATTATTACAGTGATTGGCATGGAGATTCCCGTGCTTTTCGGCGGCGCGGTAATCATAGAGCAGATTTTCTCATGGCCCGGGCTGGGACTTATGACTATGAGTGCAATCAGTAACAGAGACTATCCGGTGATTATGGGGGTATGTCTTCTGTCGGCAATTGTGGTGCTCGTTGCCAATCTGGTCACGGACATTATGTACGCATTGGTAGACCCTACCATTCAGCTTGATTAGGAGGGCTTGCGGATGAAACGAAATGATACGGATAAGAAATATATGAAGCAGGACATCGCCAGTGAGAGTTACATCCAGACAGTCATCAGGCGATTTAAAAGACATCATCTTGCGGCTGTCAGTCTGATCATATTGGGAGTGATCGTCCTTGCGTCGCTTTTGGCGCCGGTGATCGCGCCCTATGACCCGAATGAGATTGCAGGTCCTTTCGGGGGAGCGCCCTCGAAAGAGTTCCTGCTCGGAACAGACCAGATAGGCAGGGATGTGTTGAGCAGGCTGCTCTACGCGACGAGAATTTCGCTGTTAGTCGGTGTGCTGGCGACGGTCATTTCTACGGTGATCGGCGTAGTTCTCGGATTGATTGCGGGATATTTCGGCGGTGTGGCAGACATGGTTATCATGCGGTTTACCGATATGGTGATGTCGTTCCCCTATATATTGCTGGTGCTGGTGGCGGCGGCGATTTTTAAGCCGGGATTATGGAATATCATCTTAATTCTCGGGTTTGTAGACTGGCCCGGTATTGCAAGGCTGGTGCGGGGAAACGTACTGAACTTGCGGGAGACAAACTTTGTTAAGGGAAATATTGTGGCGGGCATGCCGCTTCGACATATTCTATTCTCGGAAATCTTACCGAATACGGTAGCGCCGATTCTGGTTTATGCGACGTCGGTGCTGGCGTTATCTATTCTTGACGAGGCGGCGCTCAGTTTCCTCGGACAGGGAGTGCGGCCACCGGAGGCGAGTCTCGGAAATATGTTAAACGGCGCGCAGTCCCTGACGGTACTCACGACGCAGCCGTGGCTTTGGATTCCGCCGGGATTGTTGATTGTTGTAATTGTGATGGCAATTAATTTTATTGGAGACGCATTGAGAGATGCGCTGGACCCTAACAGTAGAAGGTAAACGGCAATGGATTTGAAAGATGATAAACAGTTAGAACGGTATATAATAGAGAATTTCGAGTGGTTTCACAGGCATCCGGAGCTGCCTTATGAGGAAGAGAAGACTACGGAGAAAATACGCGAACTGCTCACGGCGGCGGGGATAGAGATATTACCGTATCCGCTTGCTACAGGCTTGGTGGCTGTGGTGCGCGGTACAAAGATGGGAAGCCGTACGATAGCGCTTCGCTGTGATATTGACGCGCTTCCGATCAGGGAGGAAGCAGATGTGCCGTACCGTTCGGAACATGAAGGAAGGATGCATGCCTGTGGGCATGATTTTCATATTACGGCGGGAATCGGCGCGGCGATTCTGCTCCAAAAGTGCAGGGAAGAATTGTGCGGAACGGTTAAATTCATTTTCCAGCCAGCGGAAGAGGAATCTCACGGCGCGTTGAAGATTCTTGAGACGGATGTGATGGACGATGTGGAGCAGATATGGGGATTTCATGCTGATCCGACCAATGCGGTGGGTGTGATCGGCATCCGGGAAGGATATGTGACGGCGGCGGTGGACCGTTTCGTAATTAGCGTAAGAGGAACAGGCTGTCATGGCGCGCACCCGGATGACGGAATTGATCCCATTCTTGCATCGGCAGCTATTGTGCAGGGATTGCAGTCTATCGTGAGCCGTAATGTAAATGCTTTTCACCCTTCGCTTCTCAGCGTCACCAGAATAGAGGCGGGAACTACTTGGAATGTGATTCCGGCGGAAGCGAAAATGGAGGGAACGGTGCGCACAATGAGCCGGGAGGACCGTCTTCTGTATGAAAAGAGAGTGCGGGAGATAGCAGAAAAAACTGCATCTGCATACGGTGCGGAAGCGGAAGTCACTTGGATCGCCGGACCGCCGGCTACTTATAATGACGGTGAAATGGCGCGGATATGTGAGGAAACCGCGAAGAAGTTCCGTATGAAGACTGTGCCGGAGGAAAGTTCCATGGGCGGTGATGATTTCGCATATTATGAAGACAAGGACACCATGCAAAGAGAGGTGCAGGGCTGCTATGTGAAGATTGGAACAGGTGTGGGTCACCCGATTCACCATCCGGCGTTTTGTGTAGATGAGAGCGTGATTTATCCTGCTGCGACGTATCTGGCGGAAGTGCTGGCTGCGGGCGTGCGCGGCAAAAAATAATTAAAATGAATGTACTGTACATTCGTATGCTGTTTGACGGCAAGAGAATGATACAGTACACTCATTTTTGCGTTTATACCTGATTTGCAGGTTATATATAAAGAAGGGAGCTAAAACACTACGCTGACAGGATCGCCATCGATGCGGATCCACTCTGCCGGACCCATGCCGCGCGAAGCGAGATAGTAGTAGGAAGCTGCCTTACCCATTCCATGACCGGCGTCATGCCATATGTTACGTGCAAGGACAATCACGTCTCCCTGCCGCAGGATTACCGCCCGCACATCTTCTGCCTGTGGCGGCAGAGCGCCGCGGGATTTTGCAAAGCATACGATGAAGGGTTCGGACATGCTAAAGAGCGCTTCCTCCGTATGGTCGTGTTTTTCCATTGATTGTATGGTATACGGTGCACTCTGACCGGTTGTGAATCCAAGATGCGCCGGCGTATCGATCAGGGGACGGCAGGTCATATGGTCTTCGAATACATCTGTCTGACAGTGCATAACATTTTGCCGGTCTTCAAGCATGTTGTAGTAAATGCCGTACTCTGCAAAATCAAATTCTTTTATTTCTACAGCACGGATGATCATACGCTCTCCTTTCTCAATTCTCCTAAGTTGGTAAGACACATCACAAGTACCGTGATGACATACGGAGCTGCCAGTACTAACTGTGAAGGAATACTGAATCCCTGCAGTCCTACGGATAATGCATCAGCAAAAGCGAAAATCAGACAGGCGAAAAACGACTTTAAAGGATCGCCCTTGCCGATTCTTGCCGCTGATACAGCAAGGAAACCTTTGCCGGCGGACATATTCTCCGTAAACATGGATATGCCGCACAGAGGCAGGCATGTGCCGGCTGCGCCTGCGAGTACGCCCGTGACAATCAGGGAGGCCCACTTGTATTTCAGAACGGAGACGCCTGCGGACTGCATCGCTTCTTCATTGCTTCCAACGCCGCGGATTCGGAGTCCGAAGGGCGTTTTGTACATGACGATCTGTGCGATAATGACCACCAGAAAAGCCAGATATACAAGAGCGTTCTGATTATTCAGAATGTCGCCAATAAAGGGTATCCCGTCCAAGAAAGGGATATGAATCGTACCGAAACTCTTGATTCTGGAATCCATGACAGAGCCGCGGGTGTGGAAAATATTATACATCAATAATGTGGTAAAACCCCATGCGCTCAGGTTCATTGCGATACCGATTACAATCGGATCTGATTTAAAGTGCAGGACAAAGACGCCGAAAACGGCTGACATTACAACGCCCGACACAATGCCGAATACTAAGCCCATGAAAGCATTTTCGAATAGATAGCTTCCCCAAGTAGCAAAGAAGGCGCTTGTAAGTACATAACTTTCCAAACCGATATTAAAAATCTTGGCTTTATGTCCGTAAGCGCTTCCGATGGCCGCCAGAGCAATAGGCGCGGATAAGCGGATCATTGCCGACAGTGTGGAAATGCTGAATAATAATTGGAGCATACGGCGCTACACCTCCTCTTTCTGTATGCGAAGCCTGCGAATCTGCTGCTTTTCTTTAAAATGCTTAAACAGAGCTTCATAGTCTATAGCGACGAGCAATACAAATACGGATTGGAGAACCATGACCACAAGCCGGTTAGTAGAGGTGGTCCGCTCCATCTGGAAAGACCCTGCTTTGAGCATGCCCCATATGATAGAGATGATGATGACGGCCAAGGGGTTGTTCTTGGCAATCGAAGCAATCATAACGCCGTCCCATCCGAGGTTGGTTGCGAAAGCCGGTCGGAATTTACCGAATGTGCCAGTCATTTCCGTGCCGCCGCATACGCCGCTGATAAATCCGCTTAACAGGAAAATCATAATGAAGGTTCTTTTATAATTGATGCCGCCGTATTTAGAAAATCTGAGATTTTCTCCGACTTGTTTCAATTCATATCCTTTTACGGTATACCGATACAACAGATAGATGATCACCGCGATGCCGATGGCAATGAAAAAAGCGGTTGTCGCACTGGTTTTCGGAATGATCACGGAAAGCCGTGCGGTTGGATGCATGTCCGGCGTCGCAATGGCGTCGGCCAGCTCTGAGGCGTCAAAACCCATATATTTGAAGACGAGATACTCCGTAAATAAATTTGCGGCATAGTTAAGCATCAGGGTACAGATTAATTCATTGACATTAAGCTTCAGCTTCAGTATCGCCGGTATGAATGCGAAAGCCATTCCAGCAAGACCGCCGATTATAAGGCAGACAGGGATATGCAGGAATCGTGGCAGCGTAAGTGCAGAGCCCGCGATTGCCGCTGCAAAAGCGCCGAAATACATCTGCCCTTCAATACCGCAGTTCCAGATTCCGGATTTGAATGCGATGACGGCAGCGATTCCTGTTATAATGCTGGGGGTCGCCCAGCGGATTGTCGTACCGATGGCGCTCGGACTTCCGACAGAACCGATAATCATTGCCCTTAAAGCTTCCAGAGGGCTGTTTCCCTGAGAAAGAATGATAATCGCTCCGATTGCCATGACCAGAAGGGCCGAAACGAAGTATTTCAGAATTTCTAATCTGGCAGCTTGTGATATTTTAAGTTTCATGCTTTTCTTCATCTCATGCTTTCCCTCCCAACATATATAGTCCGATGGTTTTCTCATCCAATTCGGGAGTATTGTCCAGATTGGCGGCAATCTCACCGTTATACATGACCAGAATCCGGTCGGATAATTCCATGACTTCGCCGAGTTCATGGCTGACTAACAGTACGGATACACCTTCCTGCGCAATGTCAATGATTTTCTGCCATATAAATTCTATGGCGCCCACATCGATTCCTCTGGTCGGGTCTTCGATGATCAACAGATCGTTGTTCTGCGAAAATTCCCTGCCGACAATAGTCTTTTGAATGTTTCCTCCGGACAGATCACCGATTTTGTTGTGAATATCCTGTACTTTCACCTGATAGTTTTCTATAACAGAGCGTGTAAATGACGACGCCTCTTCTCTGTTCAGCAGCCATGGCGTTTTGAATTTGTGCGCCACGTGATATCCCATAATGCAGTTTTCAATCAGATTTGCATGGACGTTACAACCGGTGGAAATACGGTCTTGCGGTACATACCCGATTTTCTTCTCCCGTTTCCTGCGGGGCGATGTAGCGGTGATGTCCTCGCCTTTATACGTGATCGTACCGCTTTCGGGGGTTCGCAAACCGAAGATTGCCTCGATCAGTTCGCTTTGTCCGGAACCTGCCACGCCGGCGATGCCGACAATTTCCCCTTTTCTGACGGATAAAGAAACATGTTTCACTTTCTCGGTGCCGTCGCTTCCGAGTGCGGTCAGATTATCGATTTCCAGTATCGGTTCGGCAATTTTTTTCTCTTGTTTTGTTGTATTGAAAAGTACCTGCCGTCCGACCATGAGGTTGGCAAGTCTATGTTCGTCCGTTTCCTGCGGTGAGAGATTCCCTGTCACAACGCCGTTTTTAAGAACGGTAATATAGTCGGAGATTTCCATTACTTCCTTGAGTTTGTGCGTAATCAGGATGACTGTTTTTCCCTGCTTGGTCAAATATCTGATTGCTTGAAAAAGTCCTTCGATTCCTTGTGGCGTCAATACGGAAGTGGGCTCGTCCAAGATGATGATCTCGGCCCCTTTGTATAAGATTTTGACAATCTCCACCTGCTGCAGAAGTGATACCGGAAGTTCGGCAACCTTCTTGTCGAGCGGTATGGAAAAACCGTACTTTTCGGCGATTTCCTGAATATCTCGAGCGGCCTGTTTTTTATTAAGAAAACTGCCGTATTTTTTTGTCTCGAATCCCATCATCAAATTTTCCAGAACCGTTAGCTCCTGAAAAAGCATGAATTCCTGATGGACCATACCGATGCCGCATTTGGTCGCATCGTTGGGATTACGGAAGACGACATGTTTGCCATTGACAAGTATTTCGCCGCCGTTTGGTTTATAAATGCCCGATATGATATTCATCAGAGTGCTTTTGCCGGCGCCGTTTTCTCCGATGATTGAATGGACAGTACCACGCCTCACGCTGAGGCTGACATCGTCGTTGGCAACTAAACTGCCAAAGTATTTACTGATATGTCTTGCTTCAAGGATGATGTCTTCCATAAATAATGCCTCCTAAAGTAACCTCCGGCGGTATAGAAAAGCCTCCGGAGGTTTGTGTGGTTCTTATTCCGTCGTGCCTGCAGTTACATTAATTTCTCCGGAATTGATGTCTGCAACGACTTGCGCAACAGTATCCTGAAGTTCCGCGGACAGTTGGTTGAACTCGACGTCCGTGTACAATGCAAGGCCGTAGGAAAGACCGTATACTTTGTCTCCGCTTTCAAATGTACCTTTGAAGGAAGCGTCGCCTTCCATGTACAGAGCTTCGTCAATAGGCTTTAATGCGGACCAGATAACGCAGTCGCTTACATCGCCCTGATAATCGTCGCTTCCGATACACTTGATACCCATTTCCTCACAGCCGGCGATAACACCCAGACCGCTCTGGGAAGCTGACTGGAAGATGAGATCGACGCCTTCGTTCTGAATCATCAGTTTAGCTACTTCCTGACCTTTGACGGGGTCCTGATCGTCGCCTACATAAGCGACTGCTACTTCGATAGACGGATCGATATAGTGCACGCCGTTGATATAACCGTCTCTGTATTTACGGCTTACGGGTCTGTCTGCATGTGCGATGAATCCGACTTTTTTTGCCGCCGTGTTATTTGCAGCTACAACGCCGGCGATAAATGCAGCCTCGGTCGGGTCTACAGATACAGAACTTACATTCGGTTCATTTGTCTGCATGTCCACGTCGCAGAGTACGAAATCCGTGTCGGGATATTCCGGAGCCAACCTGAGTCCGATTTCGGACAAGTCACCCCACATCAGGTACACCGGATTGGCACCCATGTCTGCCATGGCACGGACCTGATCTTCATATTCGGCACTGTCCAGAGTTTCAACTGTTCTAAGCGTGGCGCCCTGCTCCTCTGCCAGACGGTCCAGACCTTTGATTGAGAGGGCGATAAAGGGATCGCCTACCGTGGCGGGAACTAAAAGCCCAATTGTTTTGCCGGATGAATCAGAAGCACTGTCTGTCTGAGCCTCGGACGGCGTATCAGAAGAAGTATCGTCTGTACTTTCGGTATCGGCAGAAGATGCACCGGCATCTGCGGAAGGCGCTGCGGGCGCCGCGGGCTGGGGTTTTGCGCCGCATCCCGTTACCAATGCGAATGTAAGCGCTGTGCTTAATAAGATTGCCGTGATTTTTTTACCTTTCATAATGTGTCCTCCTTTTTCATTGTGGTAGAAATTGTTTCGGATTAAGGTGTGTTGTTGGGAATGCGATGCATTCTCTCAATCAAGTGCGTCGGCACTCGATTTATTATATTGAATGACGGCCTTGAGCGTTTTCTCTGATAATGACGTGATCGTCTGACTTTCCATCGTTCTGACGTACGTGTCCAGCTGATCTTTCAGCGGTTCCGTAAATTTGCGGTCAAGTGCGCCGGCGCCTAACATAACCCCGTACGCATGTCCGATGGGACCGCCCGTGCAATCGTTATCCTGTCCTGCCATCATTAATATCGTCATTGCTTTCTGGAAGTCGTTTCCGGCAAAATAGACCGCCACAACTTCAGCCGCAAGATTCGGGTAGGTATGTACCCAGTTATATTCTTTGTACTTTGCTTCACATAATTCATACGCCTGCCTGTAATTGTCTGATTGCTCGCAGGCTTGATAAGCAAAATTGAGCACAGAGTAAAATTCACAGTCTTCCGGAATTGCTTTCATGGCTTTTGTAAGAATTGTCTTCATGTCGGTCTCCACATATGACATGGAAACGAGGACCGCGTTGAAGACCTCCGCAAGAATTCCGTTATTATGGTGAGATATCCTTCCGTCCTTCCAGGCAAGTTCGGCAGCTTTCCGGGGATTGCCCGGCGCCAGCGCTCCGCAGACAGCAGCTCTCATGGCGGCGCCGATCATCTCCCGGTAGGGATTAGCGAGATATCCGCTTTGCGGAGGATATATTCCGCTGCGAAGATGGTTTAGTGCAACTTCTTCGGCGGTATATGCAAAGGGGATATATCCGACCCATTGGTCGGCAATATCTTCCGAAGTAATCTCATAGCCTTTTTGACGGAATGCTTCTAATAATGCTAACTCGAAGGTAATATCATCGTTAAGCGTTTCCGGCGGCTTTACATAGTCTGTAATTTCACCGAAAACTTCCCAGATTCTGGAAGACTTAAAGCCTTCTATCGCCGTACCGAGAGCGGAGCCGATAATCTCGCCAAGCCATCCGCCGTGAATCTGTTCAAACAGTTTCTTTTCATCGGGCAGATGATACCCGGGATATTCAGGAAGTTCTACGGCTTTCTCATATTGTTCAAAATCCTCGTAAATCGTATACGACCAATAAGGATGTCCGGCAATTTTATCTGCTTCTGCCAAAGCTTTAAAGACATGTGCATTGATGATCTGCAGACGTATCAGGTCATTTTGTTCTATGGCTTCCAAGGCCTGCGGAATCAGCAGTTCAGCCTCCTCAACGTCGTATCCCATATTTTTCATGCTTGATATGGCGCCCAACATTTTAGAATAGGGAGCCTTTGACTCGGGAAGAGGCTTCTGCCATGCCCCTTTTCCGCTTTCGAGCATTTGGGCGGCTTCTTCCAGCATTTTCCCTTCCAGAAGAGAGTCCCACTGAATCAGATCGGTCCTGTTCTTCACGGGCACTGCTTTGCAGAACATTTCATAATCATATTCCCATGCGTGTTTCATTCCTTTTTCCTCCGAATCGTTATGTTATTTTTAGTGCACCATTAGTAACTCTTTTTCTCTTTGCGCCAGTATCCGGCAGACTTCCTCTTCATCCGGAATACTTGGCGACGCGCCGGGTCTGCTGACTGACAGGGAACTCGCGAGACTTGCATAGCGCATAGCGTCGCGGGCGGATCTGCCACGGGCGATTCCGGCAAGAAAGTACCCTGTAAAAGTATCTCCGGCGCCTGTCGTGTCAATTACATCTGACGGAAATATTTCCTGATAAAAAACAGTCGTTTCGTCCGCATAATAGGAACCCTTATCTCCGAGTGTCAGTACAAATATTGAATTCGGATATTTTTTTTGCAGTTCCAGCAGAATTTCCCTTGCATCTTCCGTACACGTGCCCGCCAGCTTTCTGCCTTCTACTTCGTTGAGTATAAAGTAATCTGTTTTCGACAGATTGTAGTGGGCGATAGAACTGTTTATGGGAGAGGGGTTGAACACAACCGTAAGCCCTTTTTCCTTGGCCCTTTCTATGGCGTACGACACGTTGGATATTTCATTTTGCAAAAGAAGTATGTCTCCCCGGTGAAAATGTTCCAGAACCTGATCTATGTATCCCGGGGGTATATGAGTGTTAGCGCCGCCAAAAATCATGATTTTGTTCTGTCCGCTATGGTTGACCTGAATGACGGCGTGTCCTGACGGTTCGCGGTTTGTGCGGATCAACTCTGTTTTGACGCCTGCGCTTTCAAGTGCTTCTATCAATGCGGCGCCATCCTGTCCGACGCATCCAGCATGGAAGACCTCGGCGCCCGCTTTTGCCAGCGCGATTGATTGGTTCAATCCTTTGCCGCCGCAGAATTCCGCATAAGTCGTTGCCTGAATGGTCTCGCCTGCTTCTGCAAAATGATCTACGGCGTAAGTTTTGTCAATGTTTAGGGAACCTAAATTTAATACTTTCATGCAACCTCCATAAGAAACAGTTTTCCGAAACAATTTTCTTATACACAACATATCATTAGAAAAATAGAATGTCAATACATTTTGTGCAATTTACATATTTTCCCGAAACAAGCGAATCGTCTTTTCATTTAACTGTTTTTCACGTATAATGGATTTACAGACAGGAGGAGGGGTGGTTATATGAATATACGTGAACTTGCGGAACTCGCCGGTGTATCGGCGTCTACGGTTTCCAAGATTATGAATAATAAAGACAGCAGTATCAGTCCGTCAACGCGAGAACGTGTATTACAGATTGCAAAAGAGTATAATTATCAGTCATACTCCTCCCTGCTCGACAAAGGGACGACGACGCTGACCCTCGGCGTTATATTTCGCTCCGCCGCTACCGTCAATATGACATTGAACGGTATTCTGAAAGCGGCGCAGGATGCCGGATATACGGTGATGCTCCGTGAAAGCGGCGAAGATCCTGAGAAAGAGGCGAGGAATATTTCGGTTCTCTGCTCCCATCATGTGGACGGGGTAATCTGGGAATTCGTAGACCAGACGAGCGCGGAGCAGCTACAGGTTCTTGCGCGATATGAGATTCCCGCTGTGATTTTTCACTCAGACTATGAGGATGCCGTCAACATAGATTATGAGGAATTAGGTTATAACGCGACACAGACATTGATTGATGCGGGACATACGGGAATCGCTTGTATTAACGCGCAGGGAACCGGGATGGAGACATTTGTGGAGGGATATCGGCAGTGTCTGTTTCAAAATCATATTCCGTTGGAAGAAGAACTGGTTTACGAGCAGATCAACAGCGTTCTGACGCATAAAATATCGTCTCACGCGATCAGCGGCATTGTAAGCGCCGGCTATACAGCGGCGGCAAATCTCTTTGATACCGTAAGAAAACTGCACTATGAGATTCCTTATGATATTTCGCTCGTCTCGCTGCGGGATGATTTGTGGGAAAAGGATGTGCTGCGGCCGATTTCTACGTTTACGATTCCGCATTATGAGTTCGGAGAATATCTGTGTAACAGACTGATTGGCGAAATAGAGAGAGGCGAGACGGCGTTTCCGGCATTTTGTAAATCGGTGTTACTGGACAACGAAGATTCCGTCGGTATTCCGTACAACAATCATTCAAAGAAGATTACGGTCATAGGAAGTATCAATATAGATAATTACCTGAAAATGAATGTGCTTCCGCGTACCGGCAAGACGGTTAATTCATCCCTTTCGGCTTCTTATGTAGGAGGGAAAGCGATCAATGAGGCGGTAGGCGCTGCCAGATTGGGACAGCGGGTTTCTGTGATCGGGCGTGTGGGGAACGATGTGGATTCCGATCGGGTATTTCAGGAGCTGAATGCGCATGGCATTGAGGCGATCGGCGTGAAACGATGCTCCGGATATCGAACCGGTCAGGCATATATTTTTGTACAAAACGATGGCGATTCCATGATATCTATTATGTCAGGGGCGAATGAAGCGCTTACTTCGCAGGACATACGGGAGTCTGAACGTATTTTTGAGAATACGGCGTTTTGCCTGATTCAGACGGAAATACCGATGGAAACAGTGATGGAAGCGTGCCGGATTGCCCGAAAGTACGGCGCACGTACGATTCTGAAGCCGGTCGCATGCGGTGTTCTTCCGGAACAGCTTTTGAGGAATGTGAACATTATTGTGCCGAATGCGGAAGAAATCAATGCAATCTGTCCCTCTGAAGTTGATATGGATAAACAGGCGCAGTATCTTCTTGAGCAGGGGGTTGATACGGTTATCGTCACGCTGGGAGCGGATGGATGCTTTGTGAAAACAAGAAAAGAGGCGCAGTATTTCCCTGCGGTCCCTTTTGATGTGATAGACGCTTCGGGAGCGGCGGACGCTTTTATCAGTGCGCTTGCCACGTATCTTCTTAACGGTTATGAATTGTATGAGGCCGTCAGAATCGCTTCCTATGCGGCGGGATTCAGTATCTCAAGACAAGGGGTGGCGCCGTCGCTGATTGATAAGAATTCGTTGGAAGCATATATTATGCAGAGAGAACCGGAGATCTTACAGACGACAAAATAGATTATGATATCAAGATGAAGGAGGCAATGTATGAGATTACTGGTTATTGGAGGTGTGGCAGCCGGCACGAAGGCGGCTGCAAAGTTTAAGCGTGTGAACCCTGAAGCAGAAGTGACGATTGTCACTAAAGGAAAAGACATATCTTACGCGGGGTGCGGACTGCCTTATTATGTAGGAGGCGCAATCCCGGACAAAGAGCAGCTGATCGTGAATACGCCGGAGAAATACAGTGCGCTTACCGGCGCTATGGTATATCCGCAGCGTGAAGTGGTGGCGCTTGATCCGGTGGGAAAGAAGGCGACGGCAACAAATATCCGCACAGGGGCGGAAGAAATCTATGAATATGACCAGTGTATCGTGGCTGTCGGCGCGTCGCCGGTCGTACCGCCGCTTCCGGGCTTGAATCTGCCGGGGGTTTTCGTGATGCGCACACCGGACGATGCGATTGAGACGAGAGATTATATAGCAAGAGACGGCGTGAAGCGCGCAGTCGTTGTTGGCGGCGGATTTATTGGTTTGGAAGCAGCTGAAAATCTGCTGGAAAAAGGATTGTCGGTGACGTTGATTGACATGGCGCCTCAGATTATGCCGGGATTTGACGCAGAGATGGCAGATTATGCAGTGCGTCATCTTGCGAAAAAAGGTATCAAGGTGATGACTGGTACGAAGCTGGAAGGCGCGACGGGAGAAGAGCGAGTGGAAGGCGTGCAGACAGATAAGGGACTGCTTCCGGCGGACGTCGTAATTCTTTCCATTGGTATTCGTCCGAACACCGGATTTCTGCAGGATACAGGTATTGAAATGTTTAAGGGCACGATTCTTGTGGATGATAAAATGGCTACCAACGTGGCGGACGTCTATGCTGCGGGAGACTGTGCAATGGTGAAGAACCGGCTTACCGGGGAAAGACAGTGGTCTCCGATGGGTTCTTCCGCCAATATGGAAGGGCGTACTCTTGCACTTGCCTTGGGAGGCAGAGATGCGACCTATCCGGGCGTGCTCGGAACCGGCGTGGTGAAGCTTCCCGGATTATCGGGCGGCAGAACCGGTCTGTCGGAGGAGCAGGCAAAAGCGGCGGGCTTTCAGCCAATCTGTGTTCTGGCAGTGACCGACGATAAAGCGCATTATTATCCGGACAGCGCGTGGTTTGCCATAAAGCTGGTAGCAGACGCAGAGACGCATAAGCTGCTGGGCGTTCAGGTGTTAGGGCCCGGCGCGGTCGATAAAGTGACGGACGTCGGTGCGATGGCAGTGACGTTCGGGGCAACGCTGGAGCAGATGACTTGTCTTGATCTGTCCTATGCGCCGCCTTTCTCGACGGCAATTCATCCTTTCGTACAGGCGGTACATATGCTGCTCAATAAGATACATGGGGATTTGGACAGTTTCACGCCCGCGGAGTATCTTGCAGGCGCGGCGGAGGGATACCGGGTGATAGACGTTCATCCTGCGGGTCCCAGCATTGCGGGCGCCACTTATGTAGATTTATTGAAGGTCAAAGGGGAAGTTCCGGGTCTTGCAAAGGATGAGAAGCTGTTACTCGTCTGTGCGAAGGGCAAGCGTGGATATTTGCTGCAGAACAGGCTGAAACGGTATGGATATACGAACACGAAAGTGTTGGAAGGCGCATCTTTCTTTAACGTGGTGAAAATAGCGAGCGCCCCCGGTACAGTGACGATTCCGGTGGAGGAAATCACTCGTGTGAAAGCGCTCGGCTGTCTGCATAATAAAGGCACCGATAATTTCAATGTCCGCGTGATTACGAGAAACGGTAAGATTACGGCTGCGGAACATATAAAAATTGCGGAAGCGGCAGAAAGGTTCGGAAGCGGCGACGTTGTCATGACTACGCGTCTGACGATGGAGATTGTCGGCGTACCTTTTGATAAGATAGAAGAATTGCGTGCTTTTCTGGCGGAGGAAGGACTGGAAACCGGTGGAACCGGCTCTAAAGTGCGTCCCGTCGTCGCCTGCAAGGGAACAACCTGCCAGTATGGTCTTCTGGATTCTTATGAATTGTCGGAGAAAATACATGAACGGTTTTTCCATGGTTATGCGGACGTCAAACTGCCGCATAAGTTTAAGATTGCGGTGGGCGGCTGTCCGAATAACTGCGTGAAACCGGATTTGAACGATTTTGGTATTGTGGGTCAGAAAGTTCCGGTGATTGATTTGGAGAAATGCCGCGGATGCGGTAAATGTCAGGTTTCGCTGGCGTGCCCGGTGGGAGCGTCTCAGGTAGTGGACGGTAAGCTGGTGATTGATCCCGATCAGTGTAATAACTGCGGTCGCTGTGTTGGCAAATGTCCGTTTAAAGCTGCGGAGGAGAGTGCCTACGGATACCGGATTTATATCGGCGGACGCTGGGGCAAGAGAGTTGCACACGGCCAGAAACTTGACAAGGTTTTCTTAGACGAGGAAGAAGTACTTTCCGTATTGGAGAAAGCGATTCTGCTGTTCCGTGAACAGGGTAAGACGGGAGAACGCTTCGCAGATACGATTAACAGACTCGGTTTCGAGAACGTACAGGCGCAGCTTATGTCGGATGAGATTCTGAAGTATAAGGATGATATCCTGAATGCGAAGATGCATATGAAGGGCGGAGCGACCTGTTAAAAAGACATAAAGTGATACTAGGGCGGTACAGGATACCGCCTGAGTATAACTATGTTATGTCTGGGAGAATGCGAAAATCATGCATTCTCGGCGGACTGTGGAGGAAAATGAAGATATGGAGTGTATCAGTATCAGCCATAAGACCGCTGGGTCTGCTGACAGGCAGAAATGCTGTATTTCCAAGGAAAAGTCTGCTGATTTCCTGAAAGCAGTCATGAATATGGACAGGGTGGATCAATGTGTCCTCCTGTCCACTTGTAATCGCACGGAAATATATGTGCAGGGCGAAGAAAACCGGTTTGCCGGACTGGAGAATATTATGGCGGCGGCTGTTGGAAGCGATGCGGCATGGTTAAGAGGACTGGTCAGAAGGTATCAGGGGAAGAAAGCGGTGCATCATCTTTTCCGTGTAGCCTGCGGAATGGAATCCATGGTCATTGGAGAGGATGAAATCCTAGGACAGGTGAAGGACGCCTATCAATATTCCCGGGAGGCAGGATATACCGGATATGAACTGAACAGTATTTTTCAGGCGGCGCTTGCATGCGCAAAGCGGGTGAAGACGGAGACAATGATTTCCAAAACATCGGTGTCCGTGGCAACGCTGGCGGCCAATGAAGTGTTCCGGCTGCCCATGCCGCATAAGACTGTGCTCTTGATGGGAAGCAGCGGGCAGATGGGCGGTATTATTCTGAAAGACCTTTTGAGCAGAGAGGATATTTGCGTGATTGCGACTGTCAGATCGCATAACGGAATCTATCAGAGCGGCAGTCCGCGGGTGAAGAATGTAGATTATCAGAAGCGGTATGATTATTTGGATGAGGCGGATGCAATCGTTTCCGCGACTTCCAGTCCGCATTATACAATGACGGCAGAGCAGGTAAAGAAAGCCGTGAAGAATAAGAAGGAACGGCTTTTCTTAGATATTTCCATGCCGCCGGATATGGATGAAGACATTGCGGGCATAGAAGGCTGTCGTCTGGTTTCGCTGGACGACGTCAAAAAGCTTGCAGAAGAAAATAACAGGTTAAAGCAGCAGGCGCTTAAAGACGCCGCGGAGATTCTTGACGAGGAGATAGAAAAAATCTGCAAGGTGCTGGCGTTTCACCGGTTTACGGAGCATAATGCCGGTTGGAAGGATAAATATGCCGGCTGTACTGCGGAAAAACTGGTCTATTTACTGAGAGATGAATTAAGCGCCGGGGCTTTCGACGAGGTTTTGGGGGTACTGGGAGAATAATCGGAAATTCTTGAAAAGATAGCCAAGCATACAAAGGTTCCGGTCATTAGCACACCCAAAAGCCGTTACGATATGGTGTTTGATAAATCAATGATAAGTTGGGAGGAAGAAAGATGTTGTTTGATAAGATATATTATACGGTTGAAAGGATTGATGGAGACTATGCATATCTGAAGAAGGAGGGCGATGAGCAGGAAGAACTAAAGTGCGTTGCCAGAGCTCTGCTTCCGGCAGAAATCGGAGAGGGATCAAGGGTCGTCTATGAGATGATGGAATACAGTATTTAAGGAGAAATAATCATGCGTGAAGAGTTACAGTGTAATATCCATCCGGAGAATAGCTTAGACAATTACAGGTATGTCGTAATCTGCTCTTGTTATCAGGGCAAATGGCTGCTCAGTAAACATAGAAAGCGCGATACATGGGAAATGCAGGGCGGGCATATAGAGGAGGGAGAGACGCCGCATGACACAGCGAAAAGAGAGTTGTATGAGGAGAGCGGCGTTCGTGAGGCAGATTTCTATTATATATGTGATTATGAGGGATACGATTTACAGGGTTCGTCAAATGGGGCGGTGTTTCTTGCGCTGATTCGTGAATTGGGCAGTCTGCCTGAAAGCGAGATGGAGAAAACAGGATTATTTGAGAAACTTCCACGCAATCTTACATATCCGCATGTTGCACCTATTTTTGCCGAACAGGCGGAAGAGTATATGAAAGAACATTCTTTGGGGCATACGATAGAGATAAGACCTATTCAGGAAACGGACGATATGCTGGCGGTAAGTAATGTATATGAGAGGAGTTGGAAATATGCGTACCGCGGTATTATGCCGGACGCATTTTTAGACAGTATTCCGACAGGGCAGTGGGCGAATGGACTTAAGCAGCCGGGGCGTTTCTCTTTGGTGTTGGTTGACAATGGGAAGATATGTGGCAGTTCCTCTTATTGTCATGCACGGATGAAGGAGATGCAGGGTTATGGTGAGATTGTTTCCATCTATCTTTTGCCGGAGGAGATGCATAAGGGGTATGGCAGGCAGCTGATGCAGGCTGTGCTTTTTGAACTTAGCCGTATGGGATATCAGAAAGCATATTTATGGGTTCTGGAGGAAAACAAGAATGCTCGCAGATTCTATGAACAATTCGGGTTTGTACAGGGTGACATAGTCCAGACAGACACTTATGAAGGCAAAGAACTGAGAGAAGTAATGTATGTTTTTGAGGCAGGAGAGTCCGGAGCGGTTTAGCGGTGAACAATCAGAAGGAGTCACAATGGGATGTTTTCCTTTTTTTATGGAGATAGCAGGTAAAAAAGGTGTCATCGTGGGAGGAGGTAAGGTAGCGGCAAGGAAGCTGGAGAAATTGCTTTCGTTCGGACCGAATCTTACGGTGATTGCGCCAAAGATAGATGAATGCATACGGAATCAGGAAAGGCGGCCGGGGGAAGACGGCGAGGTTTTGCTGAAAGAACGTGCATTTTGCATGGAGGATTTGGAGGGTGCGGATTTTGTGATCGCGGCGACGGACGATGAGGCGCTGAACGGTCGTATTTCGGAATATTGTAAGAAGGAGCATATTCCCGTTAATGTGGTGGATGACAAGGAGAAATGTTCGTTCTACTTCCCGGCGCTTGTACAGGATGGGAGTATGACGGTCGGGATTTCTACGGATGGCAAAAGCCCGGCGGCGGCATCGTGGATGAGAAAAGAAATATCACAGATGATTCCAAGGGGCTTAGGCAAAGCGATTGACTTAATGGGTCAAATTCGACCGTTGATAATGGAATCAGATGTGCCGGAAACAGTCAGAAAAGAGATTTTGGAAAAAATGTTCCTATACTGCATAGAAAGGGAAGGAAAGGTGACGCTGCCGGAATTGGAGGAAATGATATGATCAAAAACGTATATTTGTAAGTTTTTGATTAGGAAAGGGAAGCGAAACATGATAATGCGTTTAAAATGGAGAAGCTGTTATGAATAAAATCCGAATCGGAACGAGAGGCAGTAAACTGGCGTTGAAACAGGCGGCGATGGTACAGGAAGCATTGCGGCAGGCTCAGGGCGGGATAGAAACAGAAATTGTGGTTTTGCATACGCAAGGCGATAAAATATTGGATAAACCCTTGGCTGAAATAGGTGACAAGGGTGTTTTTGTTTCAGAATTTGAGCAGGCTCTGTTGGAAGGTAAGATAGAGATAGCCGTGCATTCCGCAAAGGACCTGCCGATGAGCCTGGCGCAGGGGTTGGTCATCGCGGCAGTACTCCCGAGAGGCGATGTAAGAGACGTACTGGTGGTTCCGAAGGATGGGCGACGCCCCGGGTTTGCGAAAGAATACCTCGATCAAGATTGTTCCGGTTTGTATGATGTCGTGACGGAAAAGCAGCGGGAAGCTAGAGAAGCATTCGTGATCGGAACCGGCAGCAGACGGCGTCAGAAGCAGGCTCAGCAGCTCTGGGCGAATATTATTTGCAAGAATATAAGAGGTAATGTGGATACGCGTCTGCAAAAGCTGAGAGACGGAAGCGGCGGTAACGCAGTCCGTGGCGAAAAAGAAAGTAATGAAGCGGAATGCGGCAAAACGATATATGACGCAATCATACTGGCGAAAGCAGGGTTAGACCGCATGGAGATTATGTCCCGATATGCGGATGAATTTGATTTCTATCCGCTTTCTCCGGAACATTTTCTGCCGGCGGCGTGTCAGGGGATCATTGCGGTGGAAGCGGTGCAGGATTCTCCGGCGGCAGCGCTATGCAGAAAGATGACGGATACGGAGACGGAACTTTGTTTTCTGGTGGAACGGGAAGTATTGGCGCAGCTCGCGGCGGACTGCAGCGAAGCCGCCGCCGCATGGTGCAGACGGGAACAGGAGAGGCTGATGCTGGACGTTATGTATGCAGATAACAGAGAGGGACTTACCTGTGAGGCAGCTTCTGCCGCGGAGGAGAAAAGAACGGAAGCGGGTTTGGAAATGGCGCGAAAAGCCGCAAAACTTGTGAAGGAGCAGGACAGATTGTGAAAAGAGGAAAAGTATATCTGACGGGCGGCGGATGCGGTGATGCGGGACTTTTGACATTGAAGGCGTTGGAGGTTTTAAGCAGTTGTGACACTGTGGTTTATGACAGTCTGGTGCCCGAAGAACTGCTTAGCTATGCAAAGACAGACTGTGAAAAAGTATATGTTGGAAAGCGTTACGGCAGTCATTCTATGAAGCAATCCGAAATCAATAATTTATTGATAGAGAAAGCACGGGAAGGAAGAAACGTCGTGCGCCTGAAGGGCGGCGATCCTTATGTGTTTGGCAGAGGCGGCGAGGAATATCTCGCGATGCAGGAAGCGGGAATACCTTGCGAGGAGATACCCGGTATCTCTTCCGCAATCGCGGTTCCGGCGGCAGCAGGCATTCCGGTTACGCACAGAGAGGTTTCGTCCGGCTTTACGGTGGTGACCGGAACAGCGGCAGAAGAGGGCGGATATGCCCGTTTGCAAATGGATTTTGATGCGCTAGCCCGACTGGAAGGCACGCTTGTTATTTTGATGGGAATGCACCACCTGAAAGAGATTGCGGACGGGCTTCTTGCCGCCGGGAAGAATGCCGATATACCCTGTGCGGTGATTATGGAGGGAACGACCGGACGTCAGAGATGTCTAAGGACCGTGTTGTCCAAGCTGTATGAGGAAGCTTCCGGACAGGGCTTTACCTCTCCGGCAGTTATCGTAATTGGAGCGGTAGCGGCGCTTGATCTGACGGTGCAGAGTGAAGAAGTGCCGGATGAGAAAGCGCGGCCTGCGAGGAAGATCACGGTAGGCGTGACAGGGACGCCCTATTTTGTAGAGAAAGTGAGGACAGCTTTCAGGGAGACGGGGGGAGAGAAGCGCCGGACAAACCATAAAGGAAACGAGACGGTCTGTGAGATACCGAGAGGAAACTTTGAAGTGTGGGACATGGGGTTTATGGAAGTTTGTCCGAATAAAAGTCCGCTGCCGGATTTGGGTGATTATGAATGGCTTGTTTTTACCAGTCCTAACGGAGTCAGGGTTTTCCTAGAGAAGATGCGGCAGGAGCGGAAGGATCTGCGTATGCTGTGCGGAAAACGAATCGCGGTAATCGGACCGGGGACGGCAAGAGTCCTTGAGGAAAACGGAATATATGCGGATCATATACCAAAGATATACGATACCGCGCATTTGGCAAAGGGACTGGCGCAGCGCTTGAACAAAGAGAAATCTTCGACAATTTTCCTGCGGGCGAAGCAGGGAAGTAAGGCGCTTCCTCAGATATTTGCAGAAAACAATCTTGCATATTGTGAATATCCGCTTTATGAATTAGTCGTGTGTGAGCAAAAGCGTGATACAGCGCTTACAAAGAAGCCGGATTATATAGTGTTTGGGTCGGCCATGGGAGTGCGCGCTTATTTTGAGTGCATGGAACAGTCGGGACTTGGGAATGATGTGAGCCGTTATGTCTGTATCGGAGAACAGTGTGGCGAAGAACTGAGAAAACACACGAGGAGAGAGTATCTGACCGCCAAAGAATCTTCTGTAGAAGCAGTTACAGCATGTATCCTTGAAGATGCGGCGGACAAGAAATAGAGCAGGCAGACGCAGTAAGTCTCAAATACAACAGACAAGTTACAGCGACTGAAGCTGCAATGTATATAGGAGACAAGGAAGGAGAACAAAGTCATGTATCGGTTCAGACGACTTAGAAAAGATGAAAGAATCCGCTCGATGATGCAGGAGACAAGACTGCATCCGAAAGATTTCATATATCCTGTTTTTGTGACAGAGGGGGAGAATATTAAGAATCCGGTCGCATCCATGCCGGGCGTTTATCAGTATTCGGTTGACAGGCTGGGAGAGATTCTTGGACAAGTCAGAGCGTTCGGACTCGGCGGCGTTATGCTGTTTGGCATTCCTGAACATAAGGATCCGGAAGGGAGTCAGGCATATGCGAAAGACGGGATTACCCAGCGGGCCGTCCGCTTTATGAAAGAAAATTATCCGGAAATCTATACCGTCGTGGACATCTGTCTGTGCGAGTATACGTCCCACGGACATTGCGGCATGGTGTGTGGGAATGAAATCTTAAACGATGAAACATTACCGTATCTTACACGTATGGCTGTCAGTCTTGCAGAAGCGGGAGCGGATATGGTCGCGCCGTCTGACATGATGGACGGCAGGGTTGCGGCGATACGGGAAGGATTAGATAAGGCGGGATTCACACAGATTCCCATTATGGCGTACAGCGCCAAGTTTGCATCCGCCTACTACGGACCGTTTCGTGAAGCGGCGCATTCTGCGCCGGAATTCGGCGACCGCAAGAGTTATCAGATGGACTGTGCCAACGGACAGGAAGCGCTGCGGGAGATTGCGGCCGACATAGAGGAAGGCGCGGACATTGTGATGGTGAAACCTGCGCTTGCCTATCTGGATGTATTGAAAGAGGCGTCGCTGACTTTCAGTGTGCCTCTTGCGGTATATAACGTAAGCGGCGAATACGCCATGGTGAAAGCCGCCGCCGCGAACGGCTGGATTGATGAGCAGCGCGTCGTAATGGAGAATCTGACTGCCATGAAGCGCGCGGGGGCAAAGATTATCATTACTTATCATGCGCTGGACGCGGCGGGATGGATGCAGGAAAGGATGTAGGTATGAACACAACAAAGTCACAACAGCTTTTTCATAAGGCGAAGGAATTGATTCCCGGTGGAGTCAATTCTCCCGTAAGAGCATTTGGGGCGGTTGGCGGACAGCCGTTTTTCGTAGAATATGCGCAGGGACCGTGGATTGTGGACGCGGACGGAAATCGTTATGTGGACTATGTCTGTTCGTGGGGACCGGGGATCCTTGGGCACGCGCACCCGAGGGTGATCGAGGCGGTGAAAAAAGTCTGTGAAAATGGGCTTACGTTCGGTGCGCCGACAGCCGGGGAAGTGGAACTTTCGGAAATGATCAGGACATGTGTTCCGGATATGGAGATGGTACGGTTAGTCAGCTCCGGGACTGAGGCAGTGATGAGCGCTGTGCGTGTGGCGAGGGGGTATACGGGCAGGGATAAGATTATCAAATTTGCGGGCAATTATCACGGGCATTCGGACGGACTGCTTGTGAAGGCGGGATCCGGGCTGATGACCCAGTCGGTGCCTGACAGCGCGGGCGTGCCGGAAGACTATGCGGCAAACACTTTGACTGCGGTTTACAATGATGAGGAATCCGTGCGGAAGTTGATGGAAGAAAACAATGGTCGGATAGCGGCAATCGTGGTTGAGCCGGTGGCAGCCAATATGGGCGTGGTGCCGCCGAAGGCTGGATTCCTGAAATTTCTGAGGAACATTACGGAAGAAAACGATGCGCTTTTAATCTTTGATGAAGTTATTACCGGGTTCCGGTTGTCCCTAGGCGGCGCCACGGAATATACGGGAGTTCATGCGGATTTGCATACATTCGGAAAGATTGTCGGGGGAGGAATGCCTCTGGCAGCCTATGGCGGCAGGCGTGATATCATGTCATGTGTTGCGCCTCTGGGACCGGTTTATCAGGCGGGAACGCTGTCGGGCAATCCGGTGGCAGTGACGGCAGGCATCACGACATTGAAGATTCTGATGGAAGATACGGGAATCTATGAGAGAATCGACCGCAGGGCTGCGAAACTGGAAGCAGCTTTCCGAGAGACCGGTCTGAGCGTAAACCGTGCCGGTTCGCTGCTCTCGGCGTTTTTTGTTCCCGGGTGGAATGATCCCGAACGAAAGGAAACTGTTCTTGAGGCAAAAGAGCAGGAACGGCGGGCAGAAGAACGGAACGTGGAAAATTACGAGGATGCATGTCGATGCGACAGGCAGGCATTTGCGGATTATTTTCACAAAATGCTGGCGCAGGGAATCTATGTGGCTCCGTCTCAGTTTGAGGCAATGTTTGTGTCGGACGCCCATTCGGATGAATTGATTGACAGGACATGCGAGGCGATCAGGCAAAGTGTTAAGGCATAGCGTTAAAAGCTATGCCCACCTCCGCCACCGCTGCTGCTGCCTCCGCCGCTGCTCCCGCCGCCGCTTCCACTACTGCTGTCGCTGCTGACGGGGTTGTAGACGCGGCTTTCCCGGATGAAAAACGCTTTTGGCTGCGTATAATGGAAGGAGCTCTTTCCGTTGCTCAGAAGTTCCCTTCTGCTTGGTTTTTTTATTCTTGCGAAGAAACTTACCAGCCCGTAGTTCAACAGCAGTGCCAAGATGACAGCCAGCAGGCCGTTGCTGATATACTTCATAGGCTGCGCGATTTTGTGTCCCTTCAGAAGCGCCAGAATCTGTTCATAGGTCTTTGCCGCACAGTCGTAGTAATCGCCGTCGGATGCATAACGGTAAACATTGTCGGTAATTGTGTCGGCATAGGATTTCGTGATTACCTTATAAACAGCCCCGTCACTGTGAATCCATATGTTGCGGTTGTCCATATCAATGAGAAAAAGAGTTCCGCTGGCTGTGCCGAACTGCTCTTGGTAATATTGTCTGGCATAGGATTCCGTGCTTTGGTCATTGTTGTCTATTGTTTTAAATGCTGCGTTTCCGTAGGCGGTAATCTCTTGCATCAATGCGGTAAGTTCTTCTTCCTCTTCTTCATCGAGAAGCATCGCATCATCTTCGAGCAAAACCCGGTAGGAGGTTTCTGCATAATATTCCCATGAATCTTTCGTATCATCAGGCTGTTTTGCTTCGACAGTTTTCCGTGAATACAAGGCTCCTGCGATGACGACTGCCGCGATACCAGCTAGTACGCCGAGTTTGTTCATATGATACTTACGCATTTTCGTCACCTCCCCGTTTGTTAAGCTGCGGTAATTTGCGCGTGGTCAGTACATTATATCTTTCGATGATATCCGTCAGCGTCCAGACGACTGCGCCCATAGAGAGGATAGAACCGCCGTAATAGTATAAGTCTGAAACAGGGTTCCAGATAGAGATTACTATGGCGAGCAGGATGGCGGCTCCGGGCTTTGTCAGCACAGGCAGTATTTCTTTCAGGGCGCCTTTTCGCATGGATTTTTGCAGCCTTTTTGAAGGTATTATATACACAAGCGCCGCAAAGATTATGAAGACTATCATCAATGCAGCGGCATTGCCGCCGCAAAAAGCGACTATGACCATAACGATCGGCATGATAAACGTAAATAAAACGGCGCTGATCATAACTTGTATCAGTTTGATTGTACCGCGAGATCTTACGGGTTGTTTTCGCTTTCCGGTTTCAGCATAGTTTCCCCGGTCGTTGTCGTTTTCCGCACTGCTGTTTATCTGATTGGAATAAATGTACCCTTTATCATTCTCCCTTGTCTCCTTTTCCCTGATGCGTGATATCTGGGAGGCAGAAACAAATGCGCATACAAAAGCAAGCAGCGCTGACAGCATCAAAGTGACGCCGGGGGTAATGGTAAAGCCGAGGTTCAGTATTAAGAACAACGGAATTGCCAGCAGCAGGGAACCTAATATGTATTTCTTTTTATCTACCGGCAAATCTGCAGCCGCCTTTCCGGTCTGACCGTTGACTACGGCATAGGCGACTCTGTCTCCTTTTCTGTAAGAGAGAAACCATACCGGAAACATGGCGGACTCTGAAGCGGTACATTTCGGATGCAAGGCGTTTTTCAGAGAAAGCGCGTTGCGATGCTCTTTGACATGATAACGGGAACAGATGCTGTCGTTTGCCAGTCTGTCGAAACCGTCTTCGATCGCAAGTTCGCGGGCGTCGTCTTCATACACAAGGCTGTCCACATCGCTGACATCCGCATAGAAGCCGCTTAAGAAAGATGGCGTAAAAGGTTTGCCGGCATTTATGTCATACGGTGCAATCGCTTCGCTTAAGTCATCGGAGAAATCGGAAGCCGCGTCAAAGGAAATTCCTTCATAGGATGCATCCACTTCGCTGACAATATCAAAGTGCTTTGTGACCAGATAATCACCTTTCTGACTGCTCTGACTGCCTTGAAAGATGATTTTTCCCTGTTTCTCAAAGGAATAAATCCAGTAAGGCATATAGATTCCGCGAAACTTTTCGATATATTCTTGGTCTTTCAATTCTTTGGGTGCAAAGACAGCGCGCCGCATCATCCGGGCGTAAGAAGCCTTGCAGTCCTCTTTTGTCTTGGAAAAAGGGATGATGTGGGCAGGGCGGCGTCCTTTACCGATTCTGCTGTCCAAGATAGCCGTAGATCCGCAAAAACTGCAAAAAGTAGCGGCGGTGGTATCTTCGCTTAAGAGTCTGGCGCCGCATTGAGAACAGGTGAAGACCGTTACGTCATATTCAAGACTTTCTTCGACGTCATGGTCATTTTGAATACTGTATGGGTTAACGGTAGTATTACAATAGCTGCATAACATCTGCTGGGTGGCAGCATCAAATTTTAGATTGCTGCCGCAGTTTGGACATTCGTACATATATTATTTCTCCTTGTGTGTGTTGAATCTGACTGTACGCCTCGAATTGAATTTATCGATGCATTTTAGAAATAATCTGAGAAATATGCCTTTTCTACCGGAATGATACGTTCCAGCCAGGTGAGCATATAGTATTCTGTCTGAATCTTTTCGTGCTCGTAAAGATAGGAGGGCCTTTTATAACCCATCAGCATGGTAGTCAGCGTGTTGACGGACAGTTCCACTACGTTGATGGACTGATTATCGTCAACGCGTTCGCAGATGGTCTTGCCGTCGTGCCATGAGACGAGATAATCACCTTCGTTCCATGGCGCCATTTCATCATGCACTCTGAAATGCAGCTTGAAATCTTCGGGCTGAAGCTGGAAAGGATATTCCGCAAGGAATTCTTTAACATCTATGATGCGTGCCATAATATAAGGCGAGATTGTCTCTGTGATCTCACTGTCCTCAAACAGATAAGCCATTGTCTCGCCGGAGTAATTATCTCCCTGTACTTGTGTGATCATGGAAAAATGCGCGCTGATGTAGTTCCAGAGTCCGTGGTTTGCTTCAATATTCAGGTAGACCATTTCTTTGATATGGAAAATCTCATTTGCAATGTAGTAAACGACATAGCCGAGCGGTTTGTGTTCTTTGTTGTAGTAAACAGCAGCGATGATGTCCTCGTTGTCCCAACGCCAGTATTCCTCCCACGAAAGGGCGTCGCGGATGAGCGCGCCGTGTCTTTGCAGGGCGAAATAAGAATGTACATTGTGATAATCCTCGGAATCCAGACTGACGCGTTCGACCATGCCGCTTACGGGAATGGCTTTCGGAAGCTGCGTGTCCTTGACGGTAAAGGAAAGCTTGTCAGATACGATTTCCCAGCCCATCTTGCGGTAAAAGGGGATGGAGTAAGGATAGAGAAAGGAAATCAACATCTCATGATCGTGGATGTAATTCAGTGCGCGCCGCATCAGCGAGTGAATCAGTCCGCGCCCGGTATATTCCGGATAAGTAGCTACGCCGGTAATGCCACCCATGTCCATGATTGTGTCGTGGACGTTAACCTTCATAGAGTAGACGACAATCATGGAAGCAAGCTTATCCTGGTAAAACCAGCCCAGCACATATGCCTCTTCCAGAATAGGACGCTTGGCGTGTTTGATTTCATCCTGCTCCCATCCGGTCTGAAATAAATCGTAAGAAGTGACCTGAAAAGCGTATTGCAGCAGGGCGTTGAACTGTTCCAGATCGCCGCGGTCCAGTTCGCGCATCTTAAATTCTCCGTTGGTTTCTAAATAAGTATACGTCTGATGATGTTCTTCCATGGAAAGCCTCATTTTGTGTATTGTAGTATTATAATATGCAAGCAATCAAACAGCGGAATAGCTTAATGTGCAGCCCGAAGGCGCAGTGAAATTTCATAGGATAAGCGGTCGTATCAATGAAAATATTTGGCAAATTTGCCCTCGTCGGCGTCAAAGAAGCAGAAGCCGACCAGTCCTCTTCCTGTGTGTGCACCGATGGCGCATCCCACTACGGAAACAATGGTATTCTTCGGATGAAATGTCTCCTGTACCAGTTCGTTTACGAACGAAAGCGACTCGGTATCTTCTCCGTGACAAAGGGCAATGGTTTGATTTTCAATCTGATAAGCGTTTTCTTTGGCATAATCTATCAGATAGCGCAGGGATTTCTTTCTTCCCCGGACCGTTTTGATGACTGCCAGCGCTCCTTCTTCATTCACGATTAGGACGGGTTTCATATCCAGCGTTTCAGCCAGAGTACCCTTGAATTTGGTAAGTCTTCCGCCTTTAATCAGATAGGCGAGGGTCTGTACCGTAAATACATGTCTGATATGAGAAATGAAATAGTCAGCCGCTTCTATGATTTCTTCCTTAGAGGCGTTCTTTTCCAGCATTGTGACCAGTTTGGTTACGAGTAGTCCGAACCCGGCGGAAGCGCATTTGGAGTCGATGATGGTCAGATCGAAATCCGGATAATCTTCCAGTATATTACTTTTGGCAATGTTAGCAGCATTGTAAGTTCCGGCAATTCCCGTAGAGAAGCATAGATAGATGATGCTGTCGCCTGTTTTGGCATATGGCAGAAAAGCCTCTGTAAACATGGCAGGATTGATATGATATGTCTTAACGTCCCTCTTGATGTCATCCAGTATGTGATAAAATTCTTCTGTCTGTATGGTCTCTCCGTCAAAGTAATCGACATCGTCAATAACAACGGGTGTCGGGATTACATGTAAGTTATGCTGCCTGATATAGTCATTCGGCAGGTCGCTTGCGGAATCTGTAATGATACGAAGCATATAACAATCCCTCCTAAAGTGTATTCCCCCTAACACATATCATACTGGAATAAAAGTTACTTTTCAAGGAAAATCAGTCGACGGGCACGTAGATCTGATTGTATAAAATATTTTTTTGCAATAATTTTTCCGTATCGTCAAACAGAAAAATGTTTCTCCACAGTTTATTGTTCCGATAGTTTTCCAGATTGCCCGAATGGTTGTATTCTGCCTGCCCATAATTCGATGTGGCGATACCGCGCTCGAGACAGTAAGGTGACAAGGCATATTAACATGGAGCTGACGACAGGAATTTCGTGCATAAAAACGGAGGCAGAATAGGGGTTGTCCAGATAAGCAAAACGATGTGCAAACGCTACCGTATTCATTTCGCGAAGTTCTTTAGGGGTGTTGCAAGCTATGACAGAGTAGCCCTGCTGCAGCATGAAATACAGAAATAGAGTTAATAAGAACAGATAACAGCTTGTGTATATCGCTTTCGAGAAATACCTTTTTTGCGCTTTTATTTTCATGAGTATTTTCATAACGGTTTTCTCCTTTGTAATCAGATGAATATATAAGGTCAAATTGACATCATCAACTTATTGGCATTAGATACGAGTATGGATTACCTCGCCGGGCTGACGGATGAACCGAAGCCATATCCAAGAACATCTAAAGAAAACGCTGGTAAGGAAAAGACGTGAAGGCGAAAAAAAAAGCGGAGAGTGCAGGAACTCTCCGCTTTTTCGAGTTTGCTCGATTTTTTCATGGTATAGGAAATTGCGACAGTATAATTCATTTCGAGGAGAATGCGAAGCATTCTCTGAATCGAGCGCGCGGTCGCTCGATTTGTTCACTGATTCATCTGGTCTAACAACTGAATCTTGATATCATAAAGTTTACTGGATAAGTCTACATATACTTTGTGCGGATTCACAAGTCGTCTGGTTTCTTCCCAGAGGGTGCCGAGTTCTTCCTGACAGTACGCGCGGATATCCATGACCTTCGGTGAAGTATAGCAGCATTCGCCGCCTTGGAAAACCGGAATCATCAGTTCTCTTAACGTATAGCTTCCGCCTGCCAGCTTCGTCTTTTTCCACGGCTCATTAGGGTCAAACAATAACATCGGTTCGTTTGCGTCAAACTTCTCGTCTACCAGACAGATCAGATCGGCCTTGATCTTACCTGATTCTTTCTCGTAGATGCGGTAAATCGTCTTATTGCCCGGATTCGTAACTTTCTCTGTATTTTCCGATAATTTAATCTTCGGAATAAACTTGCCGTCTTTGCCCATCACTGCAGCCAGCTTATATACGCCGCCGAAGGAAGGACAGTCTTTGGAAGTGATCATGTGTGTTCCAACGCCCCAGGAAGTGATGGCTGCGCCTTGCGCTTTTAAACTCTGGATCAGGAATTCATCCAAGTCGTTGGAGGCGGAGATGACTGCGTCGGGGAATCCGGCGTCATCAAGCATCTTGCGGGCTTTTTTGGATAGGTAGGCTAGGTCGCCGCTGTCTAAGCGGATGCCGTAAAACGTGAGTGGAACGCCAGCCTGCCGCATTTCGGTAAAGACACGGATGGCGTTGGGCACGCCGGACTTCAATGTATCATAAGTATCAACCAGAAGAATGCATGCGGAAGGGTACATGTCCGCATAGGTTTTAAAAGCTGTATATTCATCCGGAAAACTCATAATCCAGCTATGAGCGTGAGTTCCTTTGACCGGCACGTCAAAGAGCTGTCCGCAAAGGACGTTGGAGGTGCCGATACATCCGCCTATCATTGCTGCTCTTGCGCCGTAGGTTCCGGCGTCCGGTCCTTGTGCACGCCGAAGACCGAATTCCATAATACCGTCTCCGTGCGCGGCATAGCAGACCCTTGCCGCTTTCGTTGCAATCAGGCTCTGATGGTTGATGATATTTAAGATGGCAGTCTCTACAAGCTGCGCCTGCATAATCGGCGCAATGACTTTCACAAGCGGTTCCCGCGGGAAAACTACGGTGCCTTCCGGAACCGAGTAAATGTCTCCGGTAAATTTAAAGCCTTTCAGATAGTCAAGGAAATCTTTGTCGAAAATTCCGAGACTTGCAAGGTAGCTGATGTCCGCATCATCAAAACGAAGATTTTTGACATATTGGATAACCTGCTCCAATCCTGCGGCGATGGCAAAACCGCCGTCGCAGGGATTACTGCGGTAGAAGGCGTCGAAGATTACGGTTTCATTCTGGTCTTTGTTTTTGAAATATCCCTGCATCATAGTCAGTTCATATAAATCGGTGAGCAGGGTTAAGTTCTGTCTGTCCATTGTATTTCCCCCATATGGCGTGCACAATTATCGTTTCTTACCGAAATATTTTACACTATATTTTCCAAAGAGGGAAGAGTTATCTATAGATTGACAAAACAGATTGAATGTACCTTGATATTTGTGTAAAATAGAGATAATAGTATAGTAAGGGACATTATATGACAAGAAAGGTCAGGTATTGCTATGAAGGAAGTGCGGATTCTGGAAATTAAACAGAGCGTATATGCAGACAATGATAAACAGGCGGAAGAGCTTCGTAAAGAGTTAAAGGATAAGGGAGTCTTCCTTTTGAATCTCATGTCGTCGCCCGGTTCGGGTAAGACAACTACTTTGATGAAAACGATCGAGGCGTTAAGAGATCAGTTGAAAATCGGTGTGATGGAGGCGGATATTGATTCGGATGTGGACGCCAGAACGATTTCACAGTCCGGAGCGAAGGTGATTCAGCTTCACACGGGCGGGATGTGTCATCTGGATGCGGGGATGACCAGACAGGGACTCGACGGACTGGAAACAGAGGGTATTGAACTGGCAATTCTTGAAAATGTGGGAAATCTGGTCTGTCCTGCGGAATTCGATACAGGAGCGTCAAAGAACGCCATGATTTTGTCGGTGCCGGAGGGCGACGACAAACCGCTCAAATATCCGCTTATGTTTTCTATCTGCGATGTGGTCTTAATTAATAAAATTGATGTATTGCCCTATTTTGACTTTGACATGGAGAAGTGTAAAGAATACATACGCATGCGCAATCCGCAGGCCAAGGTCATTCCTATCTGTGCTAAGACAGGAGAAGGCATACGGGAATGGGCTGACTGGATTGCGGAAGAAGTAAAGAAGTGGCGTGAAGTATAGAAGGGAGGAAGGTATGGAGAGGAAATTAGACAAAGAGCTATATCCGGATTATGTTTATCCGGAACACAAATCGGACCACAGCGAACCAACTCGTGAGAGTATTGTCAAACTGGGCAAGATGATCACGGACAGAATACCGCAGAAGCTGGGAATTAAGAAAATTACGCAGGACGATCCGGAGTATTGGGGGCTGGCGGGTGTTGTGACGGACGAGGAAGCGGAAATCGCCTTAAAACTCGGTGTCAGAAAACCGAAAACGCTGCCGGAGATTGCGAAGCTGACAGGCATTTCCGAGGAAGAATTGGAGCCGAAACTACAGGAGATGTCCGTTAAGGGCCTGCTGGAGTACAACTGGGAGAATCCAAAACATGAGAAGCAGTATATTCTTCCGATGTATGTACCCGGTTCAGCGGAGTTTTTCAATATGAACAGTCAGGTGGTAGCTGAGCATCCGGAAGTCACGCTGTTCTTCGAGCATATGTCAAGACTGCCGCTTGAAATGGTAACGCCTTTTGTGGGAGAGGGCGGAAACGGTATCGGTATGCATGTTATTCCGGTGGAAAAGGCGATTGAGATGGAAAGCGAATCCATCGATTTGGAGCATATTTCTTATTGGCTGTCGAAATATGAGGGTAAGTATGCGGCAAGCCCGTGTTCCTGCCGTCGTTCCCGTCTGGTGCATGATGAAGGATGTGCGGACGATCCCGAAGGCTGGTGCGTTGCAGTGGGCGATATGGCGGATTACGTGGTGGAGACACAGAAGGACGGACGCTATATCACTAAGGAAGAAGCACTTCATATCTTTAAGCAGGCGGAGGAGAACGGATTCGTTCACCAGATTACGAACATCGACGGTGCGAATAAGATTTTTGCAATCTGTAATTGTAACGTGAATGTGTGTTATGCGCTTCGTACATCACAGTTGTTTAATACACCTAATATGTCGCGCTCCGCTTATGTAGCGAAAGTGGATAAGGATAAATGCGTTGCCTGTGGTAAATGCGTGGAGGCATGTCCTGCGGGCGCCGTAAAACTGGGGCAGAAGCTGTGTAAGAAGGACGGCAGTGAAGTGACTTATCCGAAAATGCCGCTGCCGCAGGAACAGAAGTGGGGAGAACATATGTGGACCCACAATTATCGTGATGTGAACAGAATCAACTGTTACGATACCGGAACGGCTCCCTGTAAGACGGCTTGCCCCGCGCACATTGCGGTGCAGGGATATCTGAAACTTGCCAAGGAAGGGCGATATGAGGAAGCGCTGGCGCTGATTAAGAAAGACAATCCGCTGCCAGCGATCTGCGGACGTATCTGCAACCGACGCTGTGAAGACGCCTGTACACGCGCCACACTGGATGAGGCGGTTGCCATTGATGCGGTGAAGCGGTTCGTGGCGGAGAGAGACTTGAATGCCGAGACGCGTTACATACCAAAACCGACAGTGCCGTCATTAAAAGGCAGCTTTGACGAGAAGATCGCCATTATCGGTGCAGGACCGGCGGGACTATCCTGCGCATATTTCTTGGCGGATAAAGGTTATAAGCCTACGATTTTCGAGAAGAGTGACAAACCCGGCGGAATGCTGACTTACGGTATTCCTTCCTATAAGCTGGAAAAGAACCTGATCGAGGCGGAAATCGACGTCATAAAGGCAATGGGTGTAGAGATTAAATGTGGTGTCGAGGTTGGTAAAGACGTTACCATTGCACAGCTTCGTGAACAGGGGTATAAAGGATTCTATATTGCCATCGGCTGTCAGGGCGGCAGGAAACCGAATGTGCCCGGCGAGGATGCAAAGGGTGTTTATACGGCGGTAGAGTTCCTGAAAGAAGCCGGAGAAAAAGAGAAATTTGACTTGGGCGGCGACGTGATTGTTGTGGGCGGCGGAAATGTTGCTATCGACGCGGCTAGAGTGAGTACGCGCTGCGGCGATGGTAAAGTGTCCATGTTCTGTCTGGAGAGCCGTGATGAGATGCCGGCCAGCCGTGAAGAGATTCTGGAAGCAACGGAAGAGAAGATTACTATCCATAACGGCTGGGGTCCGAAAGAGATTCTGACTGAGAACGGTAAGGCGGTGGGTGTGGTCTTCAAGAAATGTACTCGCGTATATGACGAGAATCATCGGTTTGCACCAGTGTATGATGAGAATGATACGATGACCGTTTCCTGCGCAAGCGTCATCTTCAGCGTAGGGCAGGGAATCGTATGGGGCGACCTGCTGAAAGATACCAAGGTCGAGCTTCGGCCAAACGGCGGTGCGATTGCCGACAAATTGACGTATCAGACGGCAGAACCGGATATCTTTGTGGGCGGCGACGTTTACACCGGACCGAAGTTTGCGATTGACGCGATTGCTGCCGGACGCGAGGGAGCGATTTCTCTGCACCGCTTCGTACACGAACACTGTACGCTGACCATTGGAAGAAACAGAAGGGATTTCATAGAACTGGATAAAGAAAATATTTTCATTGCAAGCTATGACAATACTGACAGGCAAAGACCGGAGAAGGCGGAGGAAGCGCAGGCGCGTTCGTTCCGCGATTTATCACATACGCTGACGGAGGAGCAGGTGAAGGCGGAGACTTCCCGCTGTCTTAGCTGTGGCGCTTCGGTGGTCGATCCGAATAAATGCATCGGATGCGGAATCTGTACGACGAAATGTGTATTTGATGCGATATCTCTTCACAGAGAACTGCCGGGCTGCTCTACGATGATACCTTCAGAAGATAAGCTGAAGTATATTTTGCCGAATATGATCAAACAGCCATTAAAGATTAAGTTTGCGCGTAAAGACAAGACGTAATCAGAGATGAAGAAGAGATGAAAAAGACATGAAGATATACTAAGGCTGTAAAGAACACAGCCTAAGTATGTCTAAGTCATGTCTGGGAGAATGCAAGAAGCGTGAATTCTCCGTTTGCCGATAGTTTGGATGGAGAGAGATAGACAGATGCATGAATTAGGCGTTGTATTTCATATTATGGATAGTCTGGAAAAAGTCGCCGCTGAGAATGAAGTGGAGGGTATCTCCAAGGTGGTTCTGGAACTGGGTGAGGTATCTACGGTGATTGAGTCCTATCTGCAGAATTGCTGGAAATGGGCGGCGAAGAAGCGGGAGCTTTTTGCGGAGGCCGAGCTGGTTGTGGAAATGCTCCCTGCAGTTACTTATTGCGAGAGCTGTGAAAAGACTTATTCTACAGTGGAATACGGAAAGATATGTCCCTATTGCCATAGCCCGGACACATGGCTCTTACAGGGAAGTGAATTTAATATCAAAGAGATAGAAGTGTATTAACGTGAATGAAAATACCATTTACGTGGAAGAAAGAGAGGGATTGATATGTTTCATTTAAGCGGAGGTATGATTGGCTGGCAGATTTTAGGCTGGGTGCTTGTTTTTGCCGGATTGGTCATTATGAACGAAATTGCACGCCGTACGAAAATCGGCGGAGGAATCTGCTTCTTTGCGATTCCGGCGGGACTGACCGTGTATTTTATTTCTATTTATGTGGGCGCTGCAAAAGGTGCGGAGTGGGCGCTTACGAACCAGACTTATGTACATATGAACAGCTGGTTCCACTATGCGAAACTGTACGCGGCACTGGCAGGATGTATCGGTTTCATGATCATTAAGTATCATTGGGGAAAATTAGGAAAATCCCATGCATTTAAGGCATTTCCGTTTGTGATCGTCGCAATTAACATTCTGATTGCGGTGGTGTCTGATTTCGAGTCTGCCGTCAGGGCAGGCGACATCATGGGCGGCTGGTGGAAATCTTCCGAAGGCGTATGGCTTTACGGCGGCTGGTGGAATATCTTGAATGGTATTGCGGGACTCATCAATATTGTTTGTATGACAGGCTGGTGGGGGATTTACTCATCCAAGGATAAAAAGGATATGCTCTGGCCTGATATGACATGGCAGTTTATTCTTGCATATGATATCTGGAATTTCCAGTATACTTATCTGAATCTTCCGACTCATGCGTGGTATTGCGGATTCGCGCTTCTGCTGGCTCCGACAATTGCAAATGCGCTGTGGAATAAAGGCGGATGGATTCAGAACCGTGCTAACACGCTGGCGTTGTGGTGTATGTTTGCGCAGGTATTTCCGCTGTTTCAGGATGGCAGCCGGTTTACTACGGTTTCTTCCGTGTACGGAGCGGCAGGAGCGGCAGCGGCTTTCGGAGAAGCGATGCCTACTACGGCGAATCCGACGGCGCAGGGAATTATCTCCGTACTCTCTATCGTGGTGAACATTGTGGTATTTGCGGTGATTTTGAAGCGCGCGAAGGCACAGAAGAAGAATCCATATACGAATGAGATATTTACGGATCAGAAAGATTTTATTTTAGCGATGAACAGGGCGGAATAAAATAACAAAGAAGGGGCACTCAAAGGCGAAGAGCCGCAGAGTGTCCCTTGATTTTGGAATGAATGATCATAGCCATAGACAGACTATGGCTGTTCCAAAACAATTCCGGTGGATTCCATGAGACGAGCCGCCCATTCTTCCGTCCGACAGAAAACGATGCATTCCTGATAACCGTCGCTGGTCACATACATATGTTTGTCATTACTCTGCTCGGAAATCACATCATTCATGAAAGTAAGCATTCCCACATCAAACCAATCATAATAAACGGTAGCGCTATACTGATACAACTTGCCGTTACAGGTGAAAGAAATAGTTTGCGTGCCGGTGCCCGATTCGTAATCGACTTTACTGGTATCTTCTGAAATATCCGTGAACACAAGGTCATCTCCGGCAATTTCGGCGACGCTGTTCACAAAGGTAGTGTACATAGTGTCAAGATCCATACATTCCATGTCAAAGCAGAAGAATTGTCTTGGTTCGTTTGACAACTCCGCAGCCTCGTCCTTATAGAGCTGCCAGTCGATGTTCGTGAGAATCATTCCGTTTATCTGGTTGGTATCCATTGCTTCTAAGATTTCAGCAGGAAATGAAGCGAAGCTTTCGGCGATTTTATCCGCTACCGACGTTGCGTCGATACCGAGTTCTTTTAACTTAGTGATTTGTTCGTAAACTATTATGGTCACCTCCTTTTGTGTAATGCCATTTGCATATAATGAGCCGACGCCGGCAGAAGGCATCTGCCCCATGCTGTCATTGTCAAAATAGCGAAACGTCATGGCGATTGCTAACATGATCAGAGGGATTAAGAGTGCAATAAATGTGCTCCGGTGCATATGACTTGACCTTTCATAAGTTACTGTTTAAAATCAGTGTCTACAAGATACGCGTATGGGAGTTTCTTGACATAAATACGGACTTGTACTATTGGTAGAATATCACAATTCATATTTTTTTGTAAGGGCATTGGATAAACGGCAATAATGGTAGTCAAGAGAGAAATGCAAATATCAATTATGGAACAGCACCTCTCTTTTTTGTGCAAGGATAGAGAGGAAAAATTTAAGGATAAGCCTTATACTGATAAAGACAAATTCATGTCAACAAAGCACAATATGTGCAGATAAGGAGGTATTTCATGGAATGGGTTCACAGATTAAACCAAAGCATGAATTATATTGAGGAACACTTGACAGGAGAAATCGACTATGAACAGCTTGGGCGGATTGCCTGCTGCTCCACCTATCACTATCAGAGAATGTTCACTTATATGGCGGGTATCACTCTGGCAGAGTATATCCGAAGAAGAAAAATGTCTTTAGCGGCGGTAGATTTGCAGGGTGGAGAGGAACGGATTATCGATATTGCAGCGAAGTACGGCTACCGCTCCCCGACTGCATTTAACAGGGCGTTTCAGTCTTTTCATGGGATAGCTCCCTCGGCTGTGAAAGACGAGGGCGTATCTGTGAAATCTTTTTCCCCCATTGTGTTTAGAATTGCTGTGAAAGGAGCGACAGAAATGAATTATAGAATTGAAACAAAAGAAGCGTTTCGCATTATTGGCGTATCTGCGCCGCTTGATAAGGAAATCGAAAATAACTTTATGGTTGTGCCTAGGATGTGGCAGGACGCCGCTGTAAATGGAACAATACAGAAACTGTCAGAAATAATGGATACGCCGCCAATGGGACTTTTAGGCGTGAGCGCCTGCAATGATGAAGAGCAATGGAAATATTTTATTGCCGTTTCCAGTACAAAAATAAGTGATGAGTTTGAAGAATATACCGTGCCTGCGTCTACTTGGGCAATTTTTTCCGGAACGGGTACAAATCAGTCTATACAGGAATTGGAGCGGCGGATCGTAATGGAGTGGCTTCCGACCTCCGGGTATGAATATGCCAACGCTCCCGATATTGAGGTTTATTTGAATCCAGATCCACAGAACGCACAATATGAGGTATGGATACCCGTGACAAAGAAAAAGGAATAACGGAGGGACTTATGGAAGAGAAATTTAATATGTTTATGGAGACGGTGGACGAGCGTTTCCGCAGCTTTGTAAGCCAAATCGACGAGTATTTGACAGAGAACGGATGTAAGCGCGACATTAAATTGCAAAAAAGCGGCTATGTTGTGTCCTATGTGTTAAGTAGCAGCAAAAGGACTTTGGCAACATTCGTATCCAGAAAAACGGGAATGAAACTCCGCATTTATCCCGAGCATATACAAGAATACCAGAGCTTTCTTGATACGCTGCCCGAAAAGGTAAAAAAAGAAATCAAGAAAGCGTCCGCCTGCAAACGGCTGCTCAACCCTGATGACTGTAATCCGAAATGTATCACGGGATATACCTTTACGTTGGATGGTGAGTGGTATCAAAAATGCCGTTACATGGCGTTTCAGCCTACATTAAGTGAAGAAAATAATCCATACATAAAGCAGTTTTTAGAGAAAGAATTGTGTGCAGGTTTATCGCTTCAAAACTGACAAAGACAAGATATTTATTCCATTATATCCGATAATGTAATTCCGTCAAAATAGGTATTTGTAAGTTTATAAAATTCTGACCACATCGGTAATGTTTTGCAGGTTTCAGAGTGCTCGCATCCGTCTGCATTACAGCTCAGACATGCTACCGGGGCAAGGTCGCCTTCTGTCAGGCGCAGAATGTCTCCGACCCGGTAGCTATCCGGAGCAGAGGTCAGCCGGTAGCCGCCGCCTTTTCCCTGAAGTCCTTCGATCATCTTGTTTTTTGTTAAAACGGGAAGAATACGTTCCAAATACTTCAGAGAGATGTTTTGTCTTTTGGCAACCTCTTTCATCGGGACAAACCCATTTCCGTAATTTTCTGCCAGATCAATCATCACTCGAAGCGCATACCTTCCTTTTGTTGAAATCAGCATAGCCGTCACCTCTCTGCCGAACATTATACTATAGTGACGGTAAGTATATCAAGCGTCACCGCCATGCATACAGCTTTCAGAATCCGGCAGTAAGTCAAGTTCGTATTCCATATTGTTTTTTGCATAATAATCTTTTAATGCATTCTTGATTGCTTCTTCTGCAAGCACGGAACAGTGTACTTTGTGAGCCGGGAGGCCGTCCAACGCTTCGACAACCGCCTGATTGGTAAGCGTAAGCGCATCTGAGATGGGTTTCCCTTTAATAAGTTCAGTTGCCATGGAACTGGAAGCAATAGCAGAAGCGCACCCGAATGTCTCAAATGTAGCATCTGCAATTATGCCATTTTCAATTTTTAGATAAACTTTCATAATATCTCCGCATTTGGCGTTGCCGACTTCACCGATTCCGTCGGCATTCTCAATCACACCAATATTTCTCGGATTACGGAAGTGATCCATAACTTTTTCACTGTATAAAGCCATAATAATCCTCCATTCTTGCTTGATCTGCAGTAACCTTGTTATTTAATGATGAACTCTCTCTTGCCGTCTGCAAGATCTCTCCAGACAGGGGAAATGCTGCGCAGATATGCGACAACTTCTTTCACCGTCTTGATGGTGTACTCGATTTGTTCTTCCGTGTTTTCGTCCGAAAGCGTCAATCGAAGCGAACCGTGGGCAACGTCGTGTACTCTGCCGATTGCGAGCAGTACATGACTTGGGTCAAGCGAGCCGGATGTGCAGGCGGAACCGGAGGAAGCGCAGATTCCTCTATCGTCAAGAAGCAGCAAAAGTGATTCGCCCTCAATTCCTTCAAAGCAAAAACTCACATTGCCGGGAAGGCGGTTTAAGGCATCTCCATTGAGGATTGAATGCGGAATTTGTGAAAGCCCATCGATAAGCTGATCACGCAGTATATGCAGCCGCTTGGCATGGTTATCCAGATGAGCGCAGGACTCTTTGAGTGCAGCGGCCATACCCATGATTGCGGGGATATTTTCAGTGCCGGCCCGTCTTCCGCGTTCCTGCGCACCGCCTTCGATCAGAGACGCTAACGGAATCCCCTTTTTGGCATAAAGAACACCGATGCCTTTCGGACCGTGGAACTTATGTGCGGAAAGTGAAAGCATGTCGATATTCTGTTCTTTGACGTTGATATGCATATGTCCTGCCGCTTGTACGGCGTCCGTATGAAAAAGGACATTGTTTGCACGGCATATCTCACCGATCGCCGCTATCGGCTGAAGCGTTCCAATTTCATTGTTGGCGTACATGACAGTCACTAGACAAGTGTCGTCGCGGATAGCATCCGCTATTTGTTCCGGCAGGACAATACCGTTTTCGTGAACGTTAAGGAGCGTAATTTCAAAGCCGTCCTTTTCCAATGCGTTCAACGTGTGCAGTACCGCGTGATGCTCAAATGCCGTAGAAATAATGTGCCTTTTCCCGTTTCGCTGACCGATGCGTGCGGCGGATATGATCGCCTGATTATCTGCTTCGCTGCCGCCGGATGTAAATATGATCTCCTCAGGCAAAGCGTTGATGCACTCTGCAATCTGTTTTCGTGCGTCTGTTAATACTTCGGACGCTGCCTGACCGATGGAATGGAGACTGGACGGGTTTCCGTAAACGCCGTCCATATATGGGAGCATAGCGTCAATTGCGGCTTTGCTCATTTTTGTTGTCGCTGCGTTGTCAAGATATATTTTCATTGTTTATTCGCCTTATTAATTAAATTGCCTCAAAGCCGTTTTGCAAATCGTTGATGATGTCGTCAATATGCTCCGTACCGATGGAGAGACGGATAGTATTAGGCTTAATTCCTTGATCCTTCAATTCTATGTCCGTAAGCTGGCTGTGCGTGGTAGTGGCCGGATGAATCACCAGACTTTTGACATCGGCAACATTTGCAAGCAGAGAGAATATTTTCAGACTGTCAATAAATTTGTGCGCTTCTTTTACACAGCCCTTGATTTCAAAAGTAAAAATGGAGCCGCCGCCATGGGGAAAGTATTGCTGATATAATGCATGGTCGGGATGATCGGGCAGGGATGGATGGTTCACCTTTTCCACCTGCGGATGCATTCTAAGAAACGCCACCACTTTTTTTGTATTTTCCGCATGTCGCTCTAAGCGCAGAGATAGCGTTTCTATTCCCTGCAAAAGCAGAAACGCCGCAAATGGAGAAATTGTCGCGCCGGTATCACGCAGTAGAATTGCCCGGACATATGTTACAAATGCTGCCGGGCCAACAGCCTTTACAAAAGAGATGCTGTGGTAGCTTGGATTGGGCTCAGAGATTGCCGGGTATTTGCCGGAAGCTGCCCAGTCAAATTTGCCGGAATCGACAATGATGCCGCCGAGAGTCGTACCGTGACCGCCAAGAAACTTTGTAGCGGAATGTACAACGATATCTGCACCATGCTCAATGGGGCGGATCAAATACGGTGTACCGAAAGTATTGTCTACGACCAAGGGCAAACCATGCTTATGCGCGAGTTCAGCTAAAGCGTCGATATCGGGGATATCGCTGTTGGGGTTACCGAGTGTTTCAATATAGATGGCTCTAGTATTATCCTGAATTGCCGCTTCAACCTCGGAAAGATCATGTATATTTACAAAGCTTGCTGTGATACCAAATGCCGGTAGTGTGTGCGCTAACAGATTGTAGCTTCCTCCGTAAATTGTTTTCTGGGCGACAAAATGACCACTGTTTTGTCCGAGCGCCTCAAGCGTATATGTAATGGCAGCAGCGCCGGAGGCAAGAGCGAGGGCAGCGACACCGCCTTCCAGAGCGGCGATACGTCGCTCTAATACATCCTGCGTGGAATTTGTCAGTCTGCCGTAAATATTTCCGGCATCGGCAAGACCAAAACGGGCAGCCGCGTGGGCGGAATTCCTGAATACATATGAGGTAGTCGCATAAATAGGAACTGCACGGGCGTCGCTTGCCGGATCCGGATTCTCCTGTCCTACATGCAGTTGTAGTGTTTCAAACTTATAATCAGACATAATAATTCTCCTTTCGTAAGCGTCATTTATTTTAAATACCTACCAGAATGGTTGGTAATATTCTAAAACGTATTTTCTTGTGTGTCAATGATTTTATAAAATTTATTTTGTGACATTTCCGGGAGAATTGCATGATATAATAATGCAGGGGAAAAACAAGCGGCATAAAGGAGAAAGTCATGAACAAAATTCTGTTAGTAGAAGATGATCATCTTTTAAATAAAACACTTACTTATAATTTATCATTGGATGGTTACGAGCTGACTTCCGTATTTAATGCCAGAGACGCCGCCGAAGCGATTCGGAGGCAGCGATTCGATGTGGCGCTGCTTGATATTAATCTGCCGGACGGAAACGGCTATGAATTGTGTAAACTGGTGAAAGCGGAAGCACAGGATACGCTGGTGTTTTTTCTGACGGCTAACGATCAAGAGCGGGAGCAGGTGCAAGGCTATAAAGCAGGTGCGATAGACTATATTACGAAACCTTTTTCAGTTATCGCATTACAACATAAAATAAGCGCAATGCTTGCGATGGTGGAGAATCATAAGCCATTTGAGGATATCTATGATGACGGAAGGTTATGCCTTGATTTTGCCCGGCAGACAGGAGCGATTGCAGGAAAACAGCTTACGCTATCCGCCATGGAATATCGAATGCTTGCTCTTTTTTGCCGGAGTGCCGGACAAGTGTTGACACGGAGGCTGCTCTTAGAGAGACTGTGGGATGCGGAAGAAAAATATGTGGACGAGCATACGCTGACAACGACCGTCAGCCGCATACGGGGCAAGATTGAGGCGGAAGGCGACTGTTATATCAAGACTGTGTATGGTATGGGATATCAGTGGATGGGAGAAGGACAGAAGGGGAAATAGAATGAGACACTTTTTGCCCGTATCAATCACCGGCTTATGCGTCTATATGAAATCCTGCGCGAGAGCAGGCAGCAGGCGGCAGAGGAACGGCAGAAAATACAGACGCTGGTCTCGGATATCTCGCACCAGGTCAAAACGCCCGTCAGCAATTTGAGAGTGGTGACGGATACGCTGCTCACAAAGTCGGTTACCGAGCAAGAGCGGGAGGAATTCATACGGGGAATCAGTATGCAGACAGATAAACTGGATTTTCTTTTTCAGGCATTGATTAAGACTTCAAGACTGGAGAGCGGGGCAATCTGTCTGGAGAAAAAAGACGGACTTGTCTATGACACGCTGGCGCAGGCGGTAAGTGGTATTGTCTATAGTGCGGAGAAAAAGCAGATTGGCGTGACAATAGACTGTCCGGAACAGCTTCATGTGTTTCATGACAGGAAATGGACGGCGGAGGCGCTTTATAATCTTCTGGATAATGCGGTGAAGTATACGGAGGAGGGCGGCGCCGTTACCGTGTCTGTAAAGCAGTGGGAGATGTATGTGAAGATTGACGTGTCCGATACTGGCAAGGGAATCGCGGAAAGTCGTCAGGCGTCTGTCTTCCGGCGGTTTTATAGGGAAGAAGAGGTACACGACCAGCCGGGCGTGGGCATCGGACTATATCTGACACGCGAGATTATCATGCGTCAGGGTGGGTATGTCAAGGTTGTGTCGGAAATTGGAAAAGGTTCAACATTTTCGGTCTTCCTGCCACGACGGTAAGATTTTGAGAACGGTCCTGCATGAGAGATTCTTATAATATTGTTGCAAACAGAAGCAAAAATGATAATAAAGAAAGGGCATTTTTATAGAAAATATACAATAGGAAAAGCACATTCTATATGATATGATTATATTTGTCTGACTGTCAAAAGAATTTTATGAATGAACGAAAAATATGATATGTAGAATGGAGGTCACTTATATGAAGTTTGAATACGGCAGCAGCTTAAAAGGTGATGTGTCGGCGGCATTAAGGAGTATTAAAGAACCGGAGGCACTGTTTTTTTCTGTCGCGAGTGAGGATATGCTCGAGCACGCAGCCGATGTAATTGAGAAAACTTTCCCCGGTGTTGCATCGATGGGCGGTGTCGGGCAGGCGTATATTGGCAAACAGTTTTATGATGAAGGCATTACGATTATTGCATTGAAAGAAAACATTAAGGTGGTGGCGGACGTTCTTGAACAGGCATCTGTCATGCCGATTAAATATATCAGGAGACTTGAGAACGCTGTGAAGACAGTAGGCGGCGAACGGGGAAGTACGGCGTGTTTCGATATCTGTTCGGCAGGAGTAGACGTGCGTGCGGTCACAACACTGTCCAATTATCTTTGTCCTTTGGGATACGATCTTGCAGGAGGTACAAGTAATTCTTCGGCGGTTGCCTGCAATGGAAAAGTCTATAAGGATGCGTGTGCGTTTTTCATAATTAAAAACCTCAGAGGAAAAATAAAAGCGTACAAGGAAAATATATACATACAGCCGCAGGGAACGGAGAAACAGTTTATGGTTACGGAGGCGGAACCGAAGGATTACAGAATCCGCACGCTGGAGAACATGTCTGCTGAGAAAGTATATACTTCCGAACTGGGAATCACCAGAGATAAGATTACTACGCAGACTTTTAAGAATCCCTTTGGGCATGTCTGCGGTTCCGATACATATATTGTTTCTATTAAAGGTGTTGAAGCGGATGGGAGCATTACGACATTCCGTCCCGCAAATAAGATGGACTTCCTTACTATACTGAGCATGGATGACTATAAGGAAGTTGTGCAGGATACGATTTCAAGGATTAAAAGCGACCTTGGTAATGCATCGGCAGTACTTTCCGTCAACTGTCTGTTCCGCTATATTATGTTTAATGAGGATCATTACTGGGACAGTTATCTTGCTGAGATGTGCCGCAACTTTTCACATGCGGGTATGGTTGGCGTCGGCGAGCATTACAATACACAGTTTGTTAATCAGACAATGTGCTGTCTGGCATTTGAGTAGGGGGTGAGGAAGACATGGCTAAACTATTTGGCAACTCCGGAAAGAAAAATAAAGATAACGATTCATCATCCGTTATGGTGGCAAAGAAGCAGGCAGATTTTGATAAGCATCCCATGGATTATGCACTGAAGAGCGTATATAAGGTTGTCAACGAACTGGCGGAGGATGTTTTCCTGACGACACAGCAGATGCGCTACGCGACAGAAAGACTCTCAGGATTGAAAGAAGAAATGATCGGACCGCAGGGCGAAGTGAGTGCTCTGGAGGATGGATTCAAGGAGATCACTGCGGCGGCAGAACATTTTAGCGACGTGGAGGCAGAGATTGATGAATCTGTCACAGAGGCGCAGCGGCAGATGGAACAATTGAAACAAGACTCCAATCTTCTGCAGGAGAATTTTAAAAATATGTCTCAGACGTTCGATATGCTGCAGGGTGCGCTGGACAGTATCAGAAATAGTCTGACCGGTATCAGGGCGGTTGCTGACCAGACAAACCTTCTTGCGTTGAATGCGAGTATTGAGGCGGCGAGAGCCGGCGAACAGGGCAAAGGATTTGCGGTCGTTGCAGTGGAAGTAGGGAAACTTGCAAAGACGAGCCGTGATATGGTTGGGAGTATTCATGCTAGTATTATGGAAGTGGAGCATCAAAGCGAAGAACTCAACAAGTTTATCGATGCTTCTGACGAAGCAGTGCTTTGCAGTATTAAGAGCATAGAACAGACCGGCAGATATTTTGACGATGTGAAGAGAAGCGCTTCGGGTACGGTTGAGGTGCGGGAAGCGATTGAAAGTGCAGTGGAGAGAAACCGGGCGTATGTAAAGCAGGTTGAAGATTCCCTGATGGGGACTGCAGAAGTCTACAGCGACATCATTGACAGGATGGATATTGACGACAGTAAAAAAGGCGTATTGATTGAGATGTTCCAAAATATCATCGAGCAGGCGATTGCCATGGTGGAGGAACTGCCCTGATTCATATCAGGGCAGTTTTTTTGCGTTATTTTTCATGATGTATCGCGGTAAGTATAATACGGTAAGTATACCAAAAGTATTGACAACTATATCGGCTGCCGTTATAATAGCTATATCGTCATCCGATATAACGTGTTGCGATATAATGAAAGAGGGAGGGTGAAAGAATGGCAAATCCGGCGATGACAGAAGCGGTTTATTACATTTTGCTGTCACTTGTGGAACCTATGCACGGCTATGGCATCATGCAGAATGTGGAGAAGCTTTCAAACGGAAGAGTAAAACTGGCGGCGGGTACGCTTTATGGGGCGATCAATACGCTTTTGGAGAAAGAATGGATTGTCGCAGCGGCGGAAGAAAACATTTCCGGGAGAAGCTTTTCTCAGGACAGGGGTAATAGGAAAAAAGAATATTTGATTACGGAACAGGGGAAAAAGATGCTGCAAGGCGAGATTGACCGTCTACAGGAACTGATTGAAAACGGTACGCGCATTTTGACGAGATAGAGAGGATGGAAAATGAGAAAAGTAATTCATAAATGGTTTTGGGTATGGGATTTCGATAAAGAGGAGAAGTGGCTGAACGAAATGGCTGCAAAAGGGTTAGCGTTAGTGGCTGTCGGATGGTGCCGGTATGAATTTGAGGACAGCGTTCCGGGAGAATACCAGATTTGTCTGGATTTTTTGGACAGTAGATGCAGCGGAGTGGAGAATGAAAAGTATATTACGTTTCTTGAAGAGACAGGCGCGGAACAAGTGGGGACAATGTCGCGCTGGGTATATTTCCGTAAAAAAGCGTCGGGAGAGACATTTCAGTTATTTTCGGACTATGCGTCCCGTATCCGTTATCTGACACAGATTATCAGATTTGTTGCGATGATTGGCGGGTTGAATTTATATTTTGGCTGCTACAATATGTTTATGCTTTTTCAAATGCGTCAGTATCACATTTATATCAATTTATTCGGGATCATAAATTTTTTGATTGCCGCTGCCTGTGCGTTCGGTATACTTCGAATTGCACGCAGGCGTAAAGAACTGAAAACAGAGCAGCAGATTTATGAATAAATTCGGAGATTTCTGTAACATTTATACTTTATGATGTGGTATAAAGAGCAACAAAAGTATAAAACGGGGTGAAGGTTACATGACATTTCCATTTGAAAATAATGAAATCGCGCAGCTTGCCGACCGTATTGTACGGATTGAAGATAGAAAGATTGTTGCCTGATTCTGGAATTTTTTCTGCATTTATGATAATATGGAAAAAAATTGATGTGAAAGGATGAGAAGGAAATGAAATTGACACCGAAAGATGTAGAAAAGTGGGAGTCTTCGCTGAAAGAGATAGAGTTTATGAGCGCCGATGACCATATTGTTGAGCACACGAAAGGAGATCTGTGGGAGATGATGTCGCAGATCAGAGGGAACTATTTCTTTACGAATGAGAAGTTTATCTTCGTTGGCGGTTTGTTGGGAACCAGTAATTTTGCTGTTAAGTACAGCGATATTAAGGAACTCAAAAAGGTCAATGTGGGTGGTTTGATTCCCATTATTCCCACGGGAATCAAAGTTATCTGCCAGAATCCTGAGAACGGCAAGACTGTGAAACATAAATGCTCTGTAATGAAGAGAAAAGACTGGATTGAGTATTTGAGCGGAAAAGCCGGACTTCCACTATGATGATTTAGCAAGGGTCATTATGAAGGCAGGAGATTGGTTTGAACCAGATCAAAGCAGCGGATAAAATATCAGGAACCATCTTGACAATAGCAAGTAAGATGTAATATAAAATATAAGTAAGAACAGAGACAGACGTTGAAGAAGACAGTAGCTGATTTCTCAAAGGTGCAGCGAGCCGGTGATGGTGAAAGACCGGTGTGAGTAGGAAATGAGTGAAAATCACTTCTGAGTTTCAGACCGAACCTTGTATATAAAGCAGTAGGCTCTGACGGCATCCCGCCGTTATCGGGAACCGTATCGTCACATACAATTTTGCTTGCAGGAGTGGCGGCACGTCGTAACAGGTGGTAGCACGAGAAATTTGACCTCGTCCTTTTACGGGACGAGGTCTTTTTATGTGTGATAGGAAAATGTTTTTTCGAGTTCGCGGAGCGAATCTCGCAAAGTTAATTCCGAAGGAATTGCGGGACAGAGCTTTTTAGTTTCGAGTTCGCGAAGCGAATCTCGCAAAGTTAATTCCGAAGGAATTGCGAGACAGAGCTTTTTAGTTTCGAGTTCGCGGAGCGAATCTCGCAAAGTTAATTCCGAAGGAATTTACTTATAGGAAAGGAGCAAATCATGTATCAAAAAGTTGACACAAGTCTTAATTTTGTGGACAGAGAGAAGGAAGTCTGCCAATTCTGGAAAGACAATGATATTTTTCAGAAAAGTATGGATTCCCGAAAGGAGGGGGAGACATACACATTCTATGACGGGCCGCCGACGGCGAACGGTAAGCCGCATATCGGGCATGTACTGACCCGTGTCATCAAGGATATGATTCCCAGATACCGTACCATGAAAGGGTATATGGTTCCCCGTAAGGCAGGATGGGATACGCATGGTCTGCCGGTAGAGTTAGAGGTAGAGAAGCTTCTTGGACTGGACGGCAAAGAGCAGATTGAAGAATACGGATTAGACCCTTTTATCAGTAAATGTAAGGAGTCTGTCTGGAAATATAAGGGTATGTGGGAGGATTTCTCAGGAACAGTCGGCTTCTGGGCTGATATGGACGACCCGTATGTGACCTATCATGATGATTTTATTGAGTCAGAATGGTGGGCGCTTAAGCAGATTTGGGATAAGGGATTATTGTACAAGGGCTTTAAGATTGTACCTTATTGCCCGCGCTGCGGTACGCCGCTGTCTTCTCACGAGGTGGCGCAGGGATACAAAGCGGTTAAGGAGCGTTCCGCGGTGGTGCGCTTTAAAGTGGTAGGCGAGGATGCTTATTTCCTTGCATGGACGACCACGCCGTGGACGCTTCCTTCCAATGTAGCGCTTTGTGTGAACCCGAATGAGACGTATGTCAAAGTAAAAGCGGCGGACGGCTATACCTATTATATGGCACAGGCGCTTTTGGACAATGTATTAGGAAAATTGTCTGAGAATGACAATCCGGCTTATGAGGTATTGGAGACTTATGTAGGAACAGACTTAGAATATAAAGAATACGAGCCTCTTTTTACCTGTGCAGGAGAATCAGCGGCAAAACAGAAAAAGAAAGCGCATTTTGTGACCTGTGATAACTATGTTACCATGACGGACGGTACAGGTATCGTTCATATTGCGCCGGCTTTCGGTGAGGATGACGCGCAGGTGGGACGCAGATACGATCTGCCTTTCGTTCAGTTCGTGGACGGCAAGGGCGAAATGACGCAGGAGACGCCTTATGCCGGTCTGTTTGTGAAGAAAGCAGACCCGGAAATCCTGAAGGACTTGGATAAAGAGGGCAAATTGTTCGACGCGCCGAAGTTCGAGCATGATTATCCGTTCTGCTGGCGATGCGATACGCCGCTGATCTATTATGCGCGTGAGTCATGGTTTATCAAGATGACGGCGGTGCGTGATGATTTGGTGCGCAACAATAAGACGGTCAACTGGATTCCGGAATCAATCGGCGAGGGACGTTTCGGCAACTGGCTGGAGAATATTCAGGACTGGGGTATTTCCCGTAACCGTTACTGGGGTACGCCTCTAAATGTATGGGAATGCGCGGAGTGTGGACACATGGAGTCTATCGGTTCCCGTGAGGAACTTGAGAAACTGTCTGGCAATCCGGAGGCGAAGACCGTGGAACTGCACAGACCGTATATCGACGAGATTACGCTTACCTGCCCGGACTGCGGCAAGACTATGAAGCGCGTTCCGGAAGTGATTGACTGCTGGTTTGATTCGGGCGCAATGCCTTTTGCGCAGCATCATTATCCTTTTGAGAATAAAGAGCTGTTTGAAGAGCAGTTCCCGGCACAGTTTATTTCTGAGGCGGTGGACCAGACCCGCGGATGGTTCTATTCTTTGATGGCGGAATCTACGCTGCTGTTCAACTGTGCGCCTTTTGAAAATGTCATCGTCTTAGGACACGTGCAGGACGAAAACGGACAGAAGATGAGTAAATCTAAGGGTAATGCGGTAGATCCGTTCGAGGCGCTTGAGACTTATGGCGCAGATGCAATCCGCTGGTATTTCTATATTAATTCCGCGCCTTGGCTGCCGAACAGATTTCACGGCAAGGCAGTGCAGGAGGGGCAACGTAAGTTCTTAGGTACTTTGTGGAATACCTATGCATTCTTTGTGCTGTATGCGAATATCGATAATTTTGATGCGACGAAGTACAGTCTGGAATATGATAAACTTCCGGTTATGGATAAATGGCTTTTGTCCAAGCTGAACACTGTGGTTAAGGAAGTGGACGAAGATCTGGACAACTATAGGATTCCGGAGGCGGCCCGCGTACTGGATGAGTTCGTAGACGAGATGAGTAACTGGTATGTCAGAAGAAGCCGCGAACGTTTCTGGGCAAAGGGAATGGAACAGGATAAGATCAATGCATATATGACGCTGTATACAGCTCTTGTAACGATCAGCAAATGTGCAGCGCCGATGATTCCTTTCATGACAGAAGAAATTTATTTAAATCTCGTAAAAAGTATAGATGTGGACGCGCCGGAAAGTATTCATCTGTGCGATTTTCCGGCGGCAGATGAAAAGATGATTGACAGTAAGCTCGAGGAGGACATGGAGGAAGTTCTTAAGATTGTTGTGATGGGACGCGCTGCGCGTAACACGGCAAATATCAAGAACCGCCAGCCCATCGGCACCATGTTTGTTAAGGCGGAGCATGAACTGAATGATTTCTATCAGGAGATTATCAAGGATGAACTGAATGTGAAGAAGATTGAGTTCAGTGATGATGTGTCTGCTTTCACAAGTTATAGTTTCAAACCGCAGCTTAAGACGGTAGGACCTAAATATGGCAAGCAGCTCAATGCGATCAGGACATACTTAAGTGCGGTGGATGGCACCAAGGCAATGGAGGAATTGAAAACGGCGGGTGTGCTGAAATTCGATGCGGACGGTACAGAAGTAGCGCTGGCGGAAGAAGATCTTCTGATCGAGGTAGCGCAGAAGGACGGTTATGTGACGGAGGCTGACAACAGTGTGACCGTCGTGCTCGATACCAATCTGTCAGAGGAACTGATTGAGGAAGGTTTTGTATACGAAGTAATCAGTAAGATTCAGACGATGCGCAAGGACGCGGACTTTGAGGTAATGGATCATATCAAGGTGTCCGTCTGCGATAACGATAAGGTGGCTGGAATCGTGCAGAAAAACGCGGAAGCGATTTCCGGTAAAGTACTTGCAGAAACGATTGTGACAGGCGAAACACTTACGGTATCTAAGGAATGGAATGTCAACGGAGAGAAGGTTATCATTGGTGTGGAGAAAGTATAATCGCAGATGCAGATTGGCGTTAACGGCGTGCATTGTGCTTCTGGGCAGCTGTCTCATAACAGGATATGCCACCCGGAAGACGATGGCGTCGGACATCGATTTGTACGGGTGCAGCCCAGCAACTGAAGATTTGTCAGATATTCCGGCTATGGAGAATAAACTGTATGCTTCGTGGGACGGTAAAATATATTATAGGCAGTACTCTGATGAAGACATGGAAGAAGGAGGACTGTGGGCAGACTTTGATCCGGTTGCGGACACCGTAAAAGAGCTCATGTGCATGGAACCTGACGGCAGCGTATCACAGGTTGGTGTGGATTATGGCTTTGGAGAGATGTTTATTGTCTGTGGGAGAATTTACTCACAAAAGTGTACGGAACAGCAGAAAAATGACGGCGATGATCGATCCGGAGATTACGTGGTTTATTCCTGTGCTTTGGACGGAAGCGATGTGAGGGAATATGACTCGACAAGGGTACTTGCTACAAAAGGTGACAGAATTATTTGCCAGACAATGAATAACGGACTGTCATTCATTGATGCGCGGACTGGAGAAGAACATGTTCTGATGGAACAGTATGCGGGTTATCTGGAGGCTGACGAAGAGGAACTGTTCTGCTTTTATTATCCCAAAGATGCTGGAGAAGATTCCTATGACGTGACATTGTGTTCCTTGGATTATGAGGGGAATCTGCACGAATTAAAATCGATTACCCGTAAAGAGTATGCAGAATGCATGGGTGGGGAGGACTTTTTAGACTGGCTGATGTTTGAGACGCCCATAGATATTCCCTACTTTAAAATGGCAGGAGAAGACCTATACTTCTCGGCAGGTTCCTACAACGGGACCGGAAGCATGTATACGGGCGGTCCGATTTACAGTATGAAAAGAAACGGAAGAAGATGCAGGACAGAAGCGGTTTCCTTCCAAAGATACTTTTATTTATATGATGACGGCATAAACAGATCTTTGTACTGTGTACCGAATGATGAGGAAACCTCGAGAGCGCTTAACAAAATCCAACCGATTCGTTTGTACGGAGTTGAGCAAGACATTGAATTGCGGATGCCATACCACCCATATGAGGAGCCTTATGTACATACGGTTTATGATCAGGAGCGCTATCCTGTCGGTGAGTTAGTGATGATATATCCCGATACCTCTGGTATCTGCTATATACTGCTTAACCTGCAGGAAAGTGAAGAACTGGGAATCAGGACGCATGTGGATGGTCATGTAGTACAGCAGCTTGGCGAAATTGAATATCTTGACGGCAAATTGTTCTTTACAGTGACAGATTTAGTCTATAGCACCAAGTACAGTATCGGCTGGAGAGACGGATATGAGCGCGGCAGGAGTAAATGCTTCTGCAAGGATTTGGATAGTGGAGAAATTACGCTGCTTTATGAATATTGAGAGAAAATTCAGGCTCTTTGTTACACAAATCAAATATCGGGAGTAATCCACGTAAAAAACAAGTAGTAATTTCTGACAATTTAAGCATATTGCTTATAGTCAAAAACAAAAATACAAGATATAATAATGAAATGGAGATAAAATAGGCATTGTTTTTCAGGACTAAGAGTAAACGAGGAGGCGCACAAATGGCAAAAAAAACTGTAAAAACAACCTTTGATACAGAGCTTTTTAAAAGAAGTGTCTTATATAATGTACGGACACTTTACAGAAAGACACTTGAGGAAGCAACGGATCAACAGATTTTTCAGGCAGTGTCCTATGCGATTAAGGATGCGGTCGTGGATCAGTGGCTGACGACGCAGAAGGAATACGACAGACAAGATCCTAAGATGGTATACTATTTATCTATGGAGTTTTTGATGGGTCGTGCCCTCGGTAACAATATAATCAATCTGCAGGCATATAAAGCCGTTGAAGAAGCGCTTGAAGAACTGGGTATTGATATTAACGTGGTAGAAGACCAAGAACCCGATGCAGCGCTCGGAAACGGCGGTTTAGGACGTCTTGCAGCTTGTTTCTTGGATTCGCTGGCAACATTAGGCTATGCGGCATACGGCTGCGGTATCCGTTATCGTTACGGTATGTTTAAACAGGAGATTAAGGACGGATATCAGATTGAGGTGCCTGATAACTGGCTGAAAGATAACAACCCGTTTGAACTGAGAAGACCGGAATATGCGAAAGAAGTCAGATTCGGCGGATATGTCAATGTTTACGTGGATGAGAACGGCAGAAGCAACTTCAGGCAGGAAGGTTATCAGGCAGTGCGCGCAATTCCCTATGACCTGCCGGTAGTAGGTTATGGTAACGGCATTGTCAATACGCTTCGCATCTGGGATGCAGAGCCGGTGGAATGTTTCCAGTTAGATTCATTTGACAAAGGCGATTATCAGAGAGCCGTAGAGCAGGAAAACCTTGCAAGAAATATTGTCGAGGTTTTATATCCGAACGACAATCACTATGCCGGTAAAGAACTCCGTCTGAAACAGCAGTATTTCTTTATTTCAGCGTCTGTTCAGGAAGCGGTAGAGAAATATATGCGCAAGCATGATGATATCAGGAAGTTCTATGAGAAGGTAACGTTCCAATTGAACGATACTCATCCGACCGTTGCGATTGCAGAGTTGATGCGTATTTTGATGGATGAACACTATCTGACATGGGACGAGGCATGGGAAGTGACGACCAAGACCTGCGCTTACACCAACCATACCATTATGTCTGAGGCGCTTGAGAAATGGCCGATCGAGCTTTTCTCCAGATTGCTGCCTCGTGTATATCAGATTGTAGAAGAAATCAATCGCAGATTTGTGGCGCAGATTGAGCAGAAATACCCGGGCAATCATGATAAAGTGCGCAAGATGGCGATTATCTATGACGGACAGGTAAAGATGGCTCATCTTGCAATTGCGGCAGGTTATTCTGTCAACGGTGTGGCAAGATTACATACGGAGATTTTGAAGAATCAGGAATTAAAAGACTTCTATGAGATGATGCCGGAGAAGTTCAATAATAAGACGAACGGTATTACACAGAGACGTTTCCTGCTCCATGCGAACCCGCTTCTGGCCGACTGGGTTACCGACCATGTAGGCAATGACTGGATTACCGATCTGCCGAAGATCAATAAACTGAAAGTTTATGCCGACGATGAGAAGGCACAGCAACAGTTCATGAACATTAAGTATCAGAACAAGGTACGCCTTGCTGAGTATATTTTGGAGCATAACGGTATCGAAGTTGACCCGCGTTCCATCTTTGACGTACAGGTTAAGAGACTGCATGAATATAAACGTCAGTTGTTGAATATTCTGCATGTTATGTACTTATATAATGAGTTAAAAGAGCATCCGGATATGGAATTCTATCCGAGAACATTTATTTTCGGTGCCAAGGCGGCAGCAGGCTACCACAATGCGAAACTGACGATTAAATTGATTAATTCCGTGGCGGATGTGGTGAACAATGACCCGGCGATTAAGGGCAAGATTAAGGTAGTCTTCATTGAGAACTACCGTGTTTCCAACGCAGAGATCATCTTTGCCGCGGCTGACGTATCGGAGCAGATTTCCACGGCAAGTAAGGAAGCGTCCGGAACCGGAAATATGAAGTTTATGTTAAACGGCGCGTTGACCATCGGAACGATGGACGGTGCTAATGTGGAGATTGTGGAGGAAGTCGGAGAAGAGAATGCATTTATCTTCGGATTAAGTTCCGATGAGGTTATCCGTTACGAGAATTACGGCGGGTATCATCCTACGGAGATATTCAACAACGATCCTGATGTGAGAAAAGTTTTGATGCAGTTGATCAACGGTACTTATGCGCCCAATGATCCTGATTTATTCAGACCGCTTTACAATTCTCTGTTGAATACACAAAGCACTGCCAAGGCTGATACATACTTTATACTGAAGGATTTCAAGGCTTATGCCGAGGCGCAGAAGAAGGTGGAAGCCGCATACAGAAATGAGAGTGGATGGGCGAAGAGCGCAATCTTAAATGTGGCATGTTCCGGTAAGTTTACTTCCGACAGAACCATTCAGGAATATGTGGATGATATCTGGAAACTGGATAAAGTTGTGATTCCGAAAGAGCCGGTTGTGACTGATAAGAAATCTGCAGGTAAATAATTAGCGGATTGAATTATGCGTTATTGATATGAAATATTAGTGGGGGAGTGTCGCAAAACTATAGATTAAGATGCTTGAGCGATACCTTTTTCTGAGAAATATGAAAATCAGGTAAGAAATCCTGTTCTGTGGGTTTCTTATCTGATTTTTTCATACTTTAATAAAGCTGCATCATAATAGCCTGTTGTTTATATGCATATAGTCGTTGTCGTTAATATGTGTGAAAGTTGCGTCCGGATCCGTCTTACAGTAGTTATTACGCCCTTGAAAACTTGAATATTCTACATGGATTATATTACTCTGTTTAAAGTAAAACAATATGCTATTGATGATGGTACAGAGGTTCCAAATGTCCAACAGATAAGCATTATGGAATAATTGGTTTAGAATTTTTGTCAAATGGAAAGATATCATATTTTACAACTTCAGAAAGTGAGTTTCATTTTCCGGAGTTAAGTATGCGTATTCGGCGCTTGAATTAAAAAACAGCGAGGAAATCTAAAAAATATGGACAAGAGGATAGAAGTATGATATACTTCAAATGTAGTTAAAAAGTTTGCACTAATATGCATTATAATGGTAAATCAGGTTATTTTTGAAAAGCAAAGTGCTCTATTTATTTTTCGCGAAACAGTACGAATTTCGTATCTACCAGTAGGGCGATTGTTTTAATAAGGAGGGTTGACTTTTAATGAGAAGCAAAATAATATATTTCTTTTTAACAACTATGATTTTATTATGTATTCCATCAAATAAAGTATTTGCGGTAGAAGATAATTTAGGTAATAATGAACAAACTGTAATGTCTTCTGCTATTCAACCACGAGAAATTCTTACATACGAAAAAAAAGCTTGGACCGAGGATAATAATGTAAGAGTCGTAGCTACTATAACAGTACAAGGAAGCTCTATGACAATTATTGGAATTCAAAATGCATACTACGATTCTTGGAATCCAAAATATTGTAATATAGTTGTTGGTCCGGCAACTGTAAGAGATTATGGATCATTCGCGACTGTTACAGTGACCTACGAAGATCAGAGGGGAAATATATATACATCGTACGCATATATATATCCGTAGAGTGACTTATTATATTGATTAAAATTATATAGACATTTTTATATTGGTCGTTATAGATTTGTTTTGCCATAACTTTTGATGTAAATATTTTCAGTATTATTTGAAAAGTAGTGTTAGTGCTGAAACAGATTGTACGGTTTAGGAATCAGTTTACAAAACTTTAAGTTGGTTCTGATGGATTTAAGAAAGAATGATATTGATCCAAACTTATATCATTCTTTCTTTTTCATAGTAAATATGTTTTAACTGGGCAAATTTTTAAACACATTTATTAATGCGTACACTTAAAATGATATTATACTTTATTCTGTGCATAAAATATAATGTAGGATAAAGAAACCTATATTGTAAAATTACTCGAATCCGCGTAAATGAGTTTACTATGTAGCAGGATTGCAGCTTATTATATCAAGGAGATATTTGATGAAAACGAAAAAATATATACTCATTGGAATATGCTTTTTCCTATTTGCTTCATTGGTATTTGTAATGTATCGGGGAAGAAAAGTAGAATATTATATTAGCTTGAAGGGGGAAATTCTGTCTGTTGATGACTCTTCATTAACAATACAAGGCGTCCCACAAAATGATGCTGGTCAGAGAGGTCAATACACCATTAAAAAGAGTGATAGTCTGTCTGTTCAAAAATCTAATGGCAGTGATATAAGTTTTGCATCTCTGACTGTCGGAGACCATGTGGAAATACTTTATATGGATTATATTGCTCCGGATAAAGTAAGACAATATGCGCTTGATGATGGCGCAGAGGTTCCAAATGTTCAGCAGATAAGCGTTATAGACTAATTGGTTTGGATTTTTAACTAAAATTCAAAATTGACAATTAAAAAGCAAGTGTGATATAGTTAATGTGTTTATGGAAAATATAAAGTATAAAATATAAGGCAGAAAGGTGGCTGTGCGTCGTGGGAATTTTTATTCGTTGTGCTCGCACCCGTATTCAGGGGCAGTAGAAAAGCAAATAGTTCGTCTCATGTAAATGGGATTTTTTTGCGTACGAATAAAAATTGTCATATGCTTGTCACACAGATTTGGCGGGAACCGTGTCTGTGTCGTTTACCTTATTGCATTGATTAGCAGGAAAATTCCGTTTAGGGGTGTGCCTGCTTTTTTGTTGCTTTTTCATTGGGGAGAGCTAAAAATCTAATATTTAAGAAATAATGTTATTTGTGTAACCATATGAAAACCAGATTGCGGTTTATGAGATGAAAGGAATGATATATTTTATGGAAAAAGCTTTTTTGGTAGGAGTGAATTTAAATGACGGGGAGGATTATCAGCTTTCCTTAGAAGAGTTGGGCGCACTGGCACAGGCGTGCGATATGGAAGTGGTAGGAATAGCGGAGCAGACGCTTCCGGAGGTGCACAAGGCGTTTTATATTGGGACTGGTAAAGTCGATGAAGTAAAGGAACTGGCGGCGGAATGTGATGCAGATGTCATAATATTTGACAATTCTCTTTCACCTATGCAGCTGAGAAATCTTCAGGAACGTTTGGAGAAACCGATTTTGGATAGGAGCACCTTGATTCTTGATATTTTTGCGAGTCGGGCTAGGTCGAGAGAAGCGAAATTACAGGTAGAAGTTGCGAGATTGCAATATATGCTTCCAAGACTGGTCGGACTTCATGCGGCTTTAAGCAGACAGGGCGGCGCCAGTGGTTCTATGAGCAGCAAAGGCGCTGGAGAAAAGAAGCTGGAATTAGACAGGCGTGTGTTAGAACGTCGTCTGACGGAACTTAGAAGAGAGTTGAAAGATGTCAGTGCGGAACGCATGACACAGCGTAAGCGCCGTGTGGGAGCGGGAATGCCCCGAGTTGCGTTGGTTGGATATACGAATGCGGGGAAATCCACACTGATGAATGCGATGCTGGATTTGTACGGGAGCAATGAGGTAAATGTGGAAGAAAAGAAGGTGATGGAGAAAGACATGCTCTTTGCCACACTGGACACGACCGTGCGTAAGATAGAGCCGGAAAATCATCATACCTTTTTGCTTTCTGATACGGTGGGATTTATTCATAAGCTGCCGCATAATCTTGTGGAAGCATTTCATTCTACGCTGGAGGAAGCGAGGGAGGCGGATATTCTCATACAGGTGGTGGATTATAGTGATATACATTATAGAGAGCAGATAGCAGTGACTAATCAGACCTTAAAGGAACTTGGAGCCGAAGGCATTCCGATGATTTATGTATATAATAAGGCGGATTTGGTGTCTGCTGATGATGTACCGGGACTGGCTGGTGTAGAACAGGGGCAACTATGTGCACATTTGCCGGTTACGACTGAAAACAGTATTTATTTGTCGGCGAAAAACCGGATTGGCATGGAAGAATTGATTTGTTTGATTGAAAAGAAACTGTCCGGCGGCTATAAGGAATGTACAATGTTAATTCCTTATGCGGACGGAAGAGCGGTATCTTATCTCAATGAGAATGGAATCGTGCTTGCGTCGGAGTATCTTGAGGAGGGAGTACGTCTCTTGGTAAACTGCAGGCAGTCGGATTATCAATATTACCAGAAGTATGTTGTTTAAGAAGGATTTGAAAGGACAGAGTTGAAATGGAATAAGGAAGAAAATATAAGAGTGCAACTGCCGCTTGCCTTTTTGCGCTTACCGGATTCTTTGCACATCTCTTTGGATACTTTATAATGGAGATAAAGGAGGGTGCTTTTTATGAATGTGAATATGATCTCAAGATATTTGCAGTTTTTGCGCAAAAGTCATGATTATACGCAGGAAGATTTAGCAAGAAGGTTGGATATATCGAGACAGGCAGTCTCAAAATGGGAAACGGGAACAACGATTCCGAATTTAGATATTTTATTAAAACTTTCCAAGTTATACGACGTTACCATTAATGATATCTTGGAACCTAAGGTGCAAACACAGAGAATTACTGATTTTGAACAGATTTCTATTATACCAGAAAAAGAACTGAGAGAAGTTCTAAACTGGTTTGATTTTTCTTGTCTTGTAACGGCTTTGATGGGAGCGTCCCCTGAAATAAACAGTTATGTGGAGAGATTGTTCCCTGAGATGGATTTTGAAGAGGCGAGGAGCGATATTGGCAGAGTAAGGATTGAGACTGTTGAAGATGCGCAGAATCAGATTGTCTGTATGATAAATTTATGTGCAGGTTGAACCGCAACTAAAATTTCCATCAAAACCTGCTCTGTGCTTGCGAAGGAAAAGTATATCTTGTATACTAGAACATGGAGTTACACTAAGATTGCATAGTGCGCAATCTAAGTGTAACTATACCATGTTCAGGAGAATGCAAAAAACGCGCATTCTCCGTGTGGAGTTACACTAAGTTTGTAAAGTGCGCAATCTAAGTGTAACTATACCATGTTCAGGAGAATGCAAAAGGCATGCATTCTCGGTGTGGAGTTATACAGAGGCATTAAAGAACAATGCTAAGTGTAACTATACCATGTTCAAGAGAATGCAAAGGCACGCATTCTCCGTGTATAATCAAACGATTTTTAGACTATAGGAAATTGCGACAGAGAGGAGTTACTATGATTAAATTATCAGAGGGCGGCGCATATCTGCTTCACGGAATGGAGATTATTCCAGAGGGTGCAGACGCCGCGGCAGAGATTAAGAGCAAGACAGGAAGGGATGTCTCCAAGGAAGAAGCGGCTAAGAATACGATGGCATACGGGATTTTGCAGGAACATAACACTTCCGGCAATATGGACAAGCTGAAGATTAAATTCGATAAGCTCACGTCCCATGATATCACTTTTGTGGGTATTATCCAGACAGCGAGAGCATCAGGGCTTCAGAAATTTCCGATTCCATATGTGCTGACCAACTGTCATAATTCTCTGTGTGCCGTGGGCGGTACGATTAACGAGGATGACCACATGTTTGGGTTAACTTGTGCGAAAAAGTATGGTGGCGTCTATGTACCTCCTCATCAGGCGGTGATACATCAGTATGCAAGAGAGATGCTTGCAGGCGGCGGTAAGATGATTTTAGGTTCCGATTCCCACACACGTTACGGCGCATTGGGAACGATGGCGATGGGTGAAGGCGGTCCGGAACTGGTCAAGCAGTTGTTATCCCAAACATATGATATCAACATGCCGGGTGTCGTAGGCGTATATCTGACGGGCGAACCGGTGAAAGGCGTCGGACCTCAGGATGTGGCGCTTGCCATCATCGGAGCAGTGTTTAGCAATGGTTATGTGAAAAATAAAGTAATGGAATTCGTAGGTCCCGGTGTGGCGGCTCTAAGTGCTGATTTCCGTATCGGCATTGATGTTATGACGACCGAGACAACATGTTTATCTTCTATCTGGAAGACGGACGAGCAGATTAAGGAATTCTATGATATTCATGGAAGAACAGAAGAATATAAGGAACTGAATCCGGGCGAAGTGGCGTATTATGACGGCATGATTACGGTAGACTTGTCCAAGGTTAGGCCGATGATTGCGATGCCATTCCATCCCAGCAATACTTACACAATTGATGAAGTAAACGCCAATCTGAAAGATGTGCTTCACGATGTGGAGGAGCGGGCGCAGGTCAGCTTGGACGGTGCGGTTCCGTATTCTTTGCAGGACAAAGTAGTGGGCGGAAAGTTCATGGTAGATCAGGGTATCATTGCAGGCTGCGCGGGCGGCGGATTCGAGAATATTTGCGCGGCGGCGGATATTTTGAGAGGTTCATATATTGGTTCGGACGGTTTTACGTTAAGCGTATATCCCGCTTCCATGCCGGTATATATGGAATTGATTAAGAATGGCTGTGCGGCGGCAATTTTAGAGACGGGCGCAGTACTCAAGACAGCTTTCTGCGGTCCGTGCTTCGGTGCAGGTGACACGCCGGCAAACAATGCGTTTAGTATCCGTCATTCTACAAGGAATTTCCCGAACAGGGAGGGCTCCAAATTACAGAATGGACAGATTTCTTCCGTGGCGCTTATGGACGCCCGTTCAATCGCGGCAACGGCGGCCAACAAGGGAGTGTTGACGCCGGCAACAGAGTTTGATGCAGAGCTTAACAAATATAAATATCATTTTGACTCCAATATATACAAGAACCGCGTATTTGATTCTCAAGGTGTGGCAGATGAGAGCGTAGAGATTCAGTTTGGTCCCAATATCAAGGATTGGCCTGCTATGGGCGCGCTGCCGGATAATTTGGTCTTGCGCGTTGTATCAGAGATTCACGATCCGGTGACGACTACGGATGAACTGATTCCCTCAGGGGAGACTTCTTCCTATCGTTCTAATCCTCTGGGACTTGCCGAGTTTACGTTATCCAGAAAAGACCCGGAGTATGTTACACGCGCCAAGGATATCCAGAAGGCGGAGAAAGCGAGAATGCAGGGAGAACATCCTTGTCAGGCGCACCCGGATGTAAAACCGGTGATGAATGTGATCAAGAAGACTTTTGCGGATGCTTCTCATGAGAATACCGGATTCGGCTCTACGATTTTTGCTGTGAAGCCGGGCGACGGTTCTGCGAGAGAGCAGGCGGCAAGCTGCCAGAAAGTGCTGGGCGGCTGGGCGAACATTGCCAACGAGTATGCTACGAAGCGTTACCGCTCTAACCTCATTAACTGGGGAATGCTTCCGTTCCTGATCAAGGAAGGCGAACTGCCGTTTAAGAATCTCGATTACCTGTTTTTCCCGGACATCAGGAAGGCAGTGGAGGAGAAAGCAGATGTAATTAAAGCATACGCGGTGGCAGTAGAAGAAGAGAAATTGACAGAGTTCGAACTGTGTCTCGGCGAACTGACGGATGAGGAGAGACAGATTATTCTGAAGGGCTGCCTGATTAATTATAATCGGGTAGGTTAGACTAAAGTAATCGTAGCGAGCGTCCGATATATAGAATACGAGGGGCGGTTGCTCTTGGCCAGACGATTGCTTCTTGAATCTGAATGATGTATAGACCATGGACGGTGTTTTTAAGGGAAAAGGATTTTCTTTGAGGATGCCGTCCTTTCTATTGCAATGCATCAGGGACGGTGCAGTCGGTGGCACAGACAAGCGTAGATAGCGGTCTAAAGCAAAAGGAGGGAAAGGTGAGAATTGATTCCAGTGTAATCGGAATGGAATCGACCAGAAGGTATTCTTCTGTGACATCCAAATCAGTGAGAGCTTCCAGTGTGCGGCTTGCGAGCGCTCCGTATGAAGGATATAACGGAATGGGACGCTTGTTTGGGAATCTGCTTGGTTCTGACAGCAATATGGGACAGAAGGAGCAGACGGAACAGACCGAAGAGAACGAGGAGAGTTCCGCAAACTTGGAAGACATTACAACACATTTTAGGAATCTGTCCAACACAACTAAGGTGAGGGGGCGAAACACACCGGAAGACACGCTTATGACGATTAGGCAGCGGTGTATCGAGTTTTTGATGGAACTCTTTTTTGATTTCCGCAGAGACAGAGAGGATTTGTGGGATATACCGTCAAATGGCGGTGGAAGAACGTCGGGTTATCAGGTCAATACGCTTACGAACCAATATTATCATATGGAGGAAGAACATACGACTTTTGCTACGACAGGCACGGTAAAGACTGCGGACGGAAGAGAGATATCTTTTAATTTGGAAGTCGGTATGAGCCGTAGGTTTGAAGAGTATTACGAGGAAACATACAGTACCGGAATGGTGACATACTGTGATCCTCTCGTGATCAATCTGGATACGGATATCGCGCAGGTGTCGGATCAGAAATTTTTCTTTGACTTAGATCAGGACGGCAAGGAGGAAGAAATTTCTTCGTTAAAGTCCGGAAGCGGTTTTCTGGCGCTGGATTTAAACGGTGACGGCGTCATTAACGATGGCGGAGAACTTTTTGGTACGAAGTCTGGCAACGGGTTTGCCGATCTGGCGAAGTATGACTCGGACGGCAACGGCTGGATTGACGAGGCGGATGATATATGGAAGAAGCTCTTAATCTGGACGAAAGATGAGGATGGAAATGACAAACTGTATCATTTGTCTGACTTAGGGGTAGGAGCTATCGGGCTCGGTAATGTTTCTACGCAGTTTGCCCTAAACTCCGAGAAGGATAATCAGCACAATGCAATGATTAGAAACACAGGTATTTTCCTGTATGAAAACGGTAACGTCTCTACGGTACAGCACTTGGATCTGGCTCGCTAGAGGCATAAAGTATAAGACGCACACATAGGAATAGAGTATGTGAGGTGTCGCATGAATGAAAATAGAATCGTCTTAAAAGGAACAAACAAAAGAGATGCAGCAGGATTTCTTTTGTTTGTTTTTTTGTTGCCATATGTATGCGCATGTTTGTGGGGACATGTGGGTGTGGATAAGGAAGCGCTGTATCGAAACGACAGGCAGGATCAGTCGGAAGTTACCGATTACGAAGTGCAGGCTGATATGGGATGGGGTGTCTGGAAGATTCCTCTTGAAGAATATCTTGTATATAAGCTGAAAATGGTGATGCCGGAGGATTATGAGAAGGAGGCGCTGAAGGCGCAGGCAGTCCTTCTAAGAACGGAGATTGTCCAGACGCTTTGGGAAGAGGGAAGCGAACGTCTGCAAGTGTCCGGGGAGGGGCTGGATGAGTGGTACGAAACAAATTCTTTTGAAATGGAAGAGATGGAAGCTTATCAACAAGCGGTGAAGGAAACGGACGGACTCTATCTTTCTTATCAGGGAGAACCGATTCAGGCATCCTATTTTAAACTCAGCAACGGGCAGACAAGAGATGCAGAAGAAATGTGGGAGTCAGAGAAATGTCCGTATCTGACAAGCGTTGTGTGTATACAAGACAAAGCGGCGAAAGACTATAGCAGCGTCGTCTCTGTATCGAAAGTAAACTACCTGTACGTTTTAAAGCCATATATGGCTGAAGGATATTCGGTTGAAGACATTTGGGAAGGGATGCAGTTTTCTTTTGACAACGCCGGATATGTGACGAATGTGTCATTTGTTTCGGGAGAAAATAAAATAGGAGAGATTGACGGGGAAACATTCCGGCATTTATTTAATCTGCCGTCGGCTTCATTTGAAGCAGAACAGGAGAAAACGCAGATCGTATTTCATGTGACCGGCATAGGACACGGATTCGGAATGAGCCAATACAGCGCTAATTGTAAGGCTTTGAACGGAGAAACTTACGATCAGATACTGAAGGGATTTTTTTTCGGGACAGAATTAGCAAAAATTGAATAACATGTCAAAAATGGGTAAGACTAACACCATGTAAACTTTTATGAAAAGCTTATAAAGCAAACATGAAAATAGGAGGCTGATTTCATGGCAAGAAGAAATAGAAATGGTGTTAGAAAAGAAAGAATGATTATGTTGGCATCTTCTGTGCTTGTACTTACGGCACTGACGGTAACCGGTGTTTTTGTACAAAGAAGCAACAGAGCGGAGAAAGAGGATTATGTAGTAGACTTTGAGGCAATTGAGCAGGGAAGCAATACGACGGCGGACAATATGATGACCGGTGAGGAATTGGACACCCTGTTTGCGGAAGTCGGAACAGACGATCTGGATTATGATCCCAGCTTTCAGGAAGCAAATTCCCAGAAAGTAGAAAATACGGACGAGAAGTATGACATATCCGGAAAAAGCGGGCAAACGACAGATGAAAATGAAGATTCTGATAAAGAGACAGATAGCGAATCAGATTTAAAATCTGCCGAGGACAAAAAAGAAAGTGACAAGAAAGAAAACAGTAAAAAGGAAGCGTCCGACAAGACCAAAGAGAAAACGGATGAGGAAGAAGGAATGTTTGATGAATCCGTAGATACAGCGCTTGGCGCCGGAGAGGCAGAGACGGCGGAGGCAATTTCAACAACGGTACAGCCATCGCTTGATTTTAAGGAAGAGGACGGACTGGTATGGCCAATCGTCGGAGACGTGCTGATTAATTACAGCATGGACAAGACTATTTATTTCCCGACGCTGCAGCAGTATAAATATAATCCTGCAATTGTGATCGCAGCGCAGCAGGGAGCGGGTATCTCGGCGGCGGCAGACGGACGGGTGACATCTGTCGGATATGATTCAGTTACCGGTAATACAATAGTGATGGATCTTGGTAACGGTTATGAACTGACATACGGACAGTTGGAGAACATTACCGTATCAGAAGGCAGCTATGTAAATGTGGGTGACGGAATCGGTACGGTGGCGTCTCCGACCAAGTATTACAGTATGGAAGGTTCCAATGTATATTTCAAACTGACTAAGGATGGAGAGCCTGTCAATCCTATGACGCAGCTTCACTGACGGTTCGGTAGGACAGTTTTGCCGATACAAGTAAAAACTGACAGCACTTTTAAATGACGGGAGAAGACGGGACATGCTGGTTATTATTCATGGAAATATAAAGACAATGGAAGAATACGACTATGCCGACGGATATATCCGGATTGAACATGGTAAGATCGCGGCGCTCGGAGATATGAAGGAGTGCAGCCTCGCAGAACTGCAGGGCAATGATAAAGTGCAGTTGCTGGATGCAAAGGGCAATCTGGTCATGCCCGGAATCATTGAAGCACATTGTCATATGGGTATTACGGAAGAGAAAAAGGGCATGGAAGGCGATGACTGCAATGAAAATGTGGACCCGGTAACTCCTTATCTGCGTGCTGTCGATGCGGTTAATCCGATGGATGATGCATTTCATGACGCTTTAAAGGCGGGCATCACATCTGCGATGATCGGACCGGGAAGTTCCAATGTTGTAGGCGGACAGTTCGCTGTGTTCAAAACTCATGGCAGATGTATCGATCGGATGATTGTGAAAGCGCCTGCGGCAATGAAAGTGGCATTCGGCGAAAATCCTAAAGTCAATTATTCGGGGCAGGGGATTTCGCCGGTGACCCGCATGTCGATTGCAGCTAAACTCAGAGAGGAACTGACAAGCGCGCGGGAATATGAGAGAAAGATTCATGAAAATCCGGAGACGACGCCGGATTTTCGCTATGAATGCTGGCTGCCGGTCTTAAACGGCGAAATACCTTTGAAAGCGCATGTGCACAGGGCAGATGACATCCTGACGGCTGTGCGTATCGCCAAGGAGTTCGGACTGAAAATGACATTAGACCATTGCAGCGAAGGACATTTGATTATTGAAGAACTTAGGGAAGCCGGTTTTCCAGCGATTGTAGGTCCGGATATGGCGAGCCGCAATAAGATAGAGGTCCGCAATATGGCTTTTAAGACAGCGGGACTACTCAGCAAGAACGGTGTTCTGACAGCAGTTACAACAGACCATCCGGTTTCCAAGATACAGTTTCTTCCGATTTGTGCAGGACTGGCGGTTAAAGAAGGAATGGATATAGAAGACGGATTTAAGTCAATTACAATCAACGCTGCAAAAATCTGTGGTGTAGATGATCGCATTGGAAGTCTTGCGGTAGGAAAAGACGGAGATGTGGCAATCTATAATGGCAATCCTATGGAAGTGTTCACAAAGACGCTGTGTACAATTATTGAAGGAAAAATTGTATATTATGATGAAGAATGCGGACTTTTGTGTTAAGATGATAGAATGAGAAACGGATATTTCAAAAGATTAATCTGCATATTGCTTTCCATGCTGATGTTGACCGGTTGTGCCTATGCGTCGGAATTTCCTTTTGACCCGCTTCAGAAAGGCAGCGGTGACGGTGAATTTACCACGCTTGGCTTGTCGCCGGAATTTAACTACGAAGTGCCGGAGAGTCTCCCGAGCATTCTGACAGATCAAGTCGGGTATGCGCAGAACAGCAGCAAGATAGTTTTTTTTCAAGGTGAAATGCTGCCTGATTCTTTTACAATTATAGACGTCGACAGCGGGGTGCAAGTCTATACGGGGGATATTATAGAGAAGGGGTATGATGATAAGGCTGGTGTGCTTATCAGTTACGGGGACTTTACTTCATTTACGACGCCCGGCAGATATTACATAGAGTCGGCGGTCATCGGACAATCCTACACATTTGAAATAGAAGAAAATCCGTATGATGAGATATATGACGTCGCATTGAAGCAATATTATTATAATCGGTGTGGGTTGACATTATCCTCGGAGTTGGCGGGAGATGCTGCGCATAATGCCTGCCATTCCAAAGAAGCGCAGATGAAAGAAGAGGCGGCGGTAAAGCTTGACGTATCGGGCGGATGGCATATAGATGAGGCTTCTACCCGCGATGTGACGACAGGGTGCTGTACGGTTAATTATCTGCTGTTAGCATACGAATTGTATCCGCAGATGTTTGACGACGATCTGGGTATTCCTGAGAGCGGTAATGAGATTCCCGATATTTTGGATGAGGTCAAATATGAGATTGACTGGCTTCTTAAAATGCAGGATACAACAAGCGGAGCGGTCTATTCATCCGTTAACAGTGTCGATAATTCCGCGCTCGGCTATCTGTTGTATATCGATGGTATCACTATGGATGCAACGATTCAGTTTGCGGCGACTTTGGCGAAGTTCAGTTATATCTATCAGAATTATGACAGAGAATTTGCAACGAAGTGTCTGAAAGCGGCGGACAGGGCATACCGTTATGCGGGCCAGTATCTGAATGATGTATCGCCCGAAGAATATTTCTATGCGGCAACGGAGCTTTACCGTGCTACGGGAGGCTACGGCTATCACAATGTGATTCTGAATTATCTGATGCAGAATCCGGTGGCAGATATGGAGAACGACTTTGTATTCTGGGGATGTGTTACCTACCTTTCGACAAAACAGAGAGTGGATGTAAATACGTGCGAAGATATTATTAAGATATTAATGCAGGAGGGTGAGAGAATTTCTTATGCATCGAAGAATTCTAAACTTCTGGTGAGCATGGACGAGCAGCCAAGTGGCAGCGCGGCATTGCTTCGCGACATCACAAGACTGGCTGTGGTTGATCATATTATTACCAATCATGAGTATGCGACGGTGCTTGAGAATCATCTGCATTATCTGCTTGGACGCAATCTGCAGTCCATCAGTTACTTGGACGGAGCCGGAAGCCGTAATTACAAAGAAATTGATGAGAAACAAGGCATCATGAATCAGGTGGAACTCAATGCGGAATTAGTGCTGATGATGAGTGCGATCATAGAAGAATTGAAACAAGGGGAAGAAGCAGTCGAAGAGTAGGTATAACAAAGCGACAGGAAAAGAGAGGAAAACAAATCAAACGAAGAACCGGTCAGACCAGTTCTTCGTTTTTTAAATAGTTCTGCTTGATAACATCCTGTACCATTGCGCTTAGACGGCGTTTGTCTTCTTTACTCAGCTCTTTTGGGTAGATGGGTTTACCGTATTCAATGACTACGTGCGCCTTCCTGATCCAAGGAATATGGTCTTCAAAAATGGCGCCTGCATTGTTAATGCTGACGGGAACTATGGGACAGCCGGATTTCTCTGCGATTTTCAGACTGCCGTCATGGAATTCCAAAAACATTTGGTCGGTCCTGTTACGGGTTCCCTCCGGAAAAATGCAGATAGATATTCCGGACTTAACCTTGTCGATTGCGTCCAGAATGGATTTCATTCCGGCCTTGATGTCGCTTCTGTCCAAAAAGATACAGTGTAAATATTTCATCCAGGTGGACAGCGACGGATAACGCAGCATTTCGACTTTCGCCATATATCCGGTAGGTCTTGGCACACGCACATAAGTCACGAGAATATCAAAATAACTTCTGTGGTTGCCTACATACAGTACGGCTTCGTCTTGCGGTACATTCTCCTCACCGAGTACGGTCACGGATGTGCCGGACATGAGAAGGACTGTTCGAAACGCCCAGTTGACTATTGCCAGCGAGCTGCGGTCTTTTATATCCGGGTTAAATTTGCCGATGATAAATTCTATGAGCTGAATCGGCAGACTTACAATTAGAAATATTATAACGAATAGAGCGACTAAGATTAATCGAATCATGTGTAAACCATCCTGCTGTTATTTATAGTATAAGAAATCCCTTGTTCATGCAAAAGTTTGCAAAGCGGAACCGCCAAATGAACTTACTCGTTTTATTATATAAGCTGATGCGCCAATAATCAATAGGAACAGGTAAGACATTTTTAAAGAGATATCTATATCATAATCAATAGGAATAGACAATGCAATCGGATAATAAATTAGTTAATAAGAGTATATTTCGGAGTGTGACGTATGAACGGTTTGTATGAATGCCAGAAGAGAATTCTCAGCGTCTGTTTGGTCTGTTTGATGTGCATGGGAGTATTTGCGTGCGGGAAGAAGCAGGATACGATGGAAAAAGTTAAGGATTTGGAGTGTACAGTGATTGCGGAAGATAATCTTCCGGAGGAATTATTTAATAAGATTGAGCAGAAAAAAACAGATGCTTTCAAGATGACTTTTGAGGATAAAGGGTTTCTCTATATCTGTGTGGGTTATGGTACGCAGGAAACCGGCGGGTATAGTATTGCGGTAAATGATTTGTATGAAACAGCCAATGCAATTTATATGGACACAAATCTGATCGGACCGACGCCGGAGGAGAAGAGCAAGACGGTGCCGAGTTATCCGTACATAGTGATTAAGACAGAGTTTGTTGATAAACCGGTGGTGTTTGATTAGGCGGGGAAAACAATTGGCATATAAAGTACATCTGTGATAAGATATATGCAAAACTTGCGGCATGAAGTGACAGGAGAAATTGAATGTGTAATGCCGCTTGTATAAAGCAGGATATGTAAGAACGCCAGACAGCGTTAGAATGGAAGGGACTATGATATATTTAAAAAACGGATGTTTAATTGACCCGGCGTCGGGAACGGAAGGATATAGGGACATTTTGATTAAAGGCGATAAGATTGTCCGTATAGCGCCGAAGGGCGAATTGGATGAATTGCTCTTACGGTATGACAGACCGGACGGTGCATGCGGAATGAATGAGGAACAAGTTGTGAAGGAGATTGACCTATACGGTCAATGTATTGCGCCGGGGCTGGTGGATGTCCATGTGCATTTCAGAGATCCCGGATTTATGTACAAAGAAGATATCTGTACGGGTGCGCAAGCGGCGGCACGGGGCGGATTTACTTCCGTGGTTTTGATGGCGAATACGAAACCGGCGGTGGATAATCCGGAAACATTGTCGTATGTACTGGGTAAAGGCAAAGAGACGGATATCCATGTCCATACTTGCGCTAATGTGACGAGAGGCCTTCAGGGCAAAGAACTGACGGATATGGAGAACTTAAGTAAAATAGGCGCGGTTGGATTTACGGATGACGGAATACCGCTTATGGATGAGAAATTGCTGCGGGAAGCTTTACAAAAAGCTGCAAAATGTGGGAGACCTGTCAGCCTCCATGAGGAAAATCCGGCACTGATTGCCAATAACGGTATCAATGCCGGTAAGGCGGCAGAACACTATGGAATAGGCGGTTCCCCCAGAGAGGCGGAAATTTCCATGGTACAACGTGATTTGAAGATCGCGCTGGGTGAGAATGCCGATGTGTCGATTCAACATATCAGTACAAAGGAAGCCGTGGAACTAGTACGACAAGCTAAGAAAAAGAGCAGCCATATCTATGCGGAAGCGGCGCCGCATCATTTTACATTGACAGAAGAAGCGGTTATAAGGCACGGGACACTGGCGAAAATGAATCCGCCGCTCAGGGAGGAAGCTGACCGGCTGGCAATCATAGAAGGATTAAAGGATGGAACGATTGATATGATTGCTACGGACCATGCACCCCACAGCGCTGAAGAGAAGGCAAAACCGCTGACGGAAGCGCCCAGCGGTATTATAGGACTGGAGACGTCGCTTTCGTTGGGAATCAGAGAGTTAGTAAATAAAGGTTATCTGTCGATGACAGAACTGATTGAGAGAATGAGTTATGCGCCTGCGAAGCTGTATCATCTTGACGCGGGATATGTTGCGGAGGGCGGACCGGCAGACCTAGTAATATTTGACCCCAATAAGGAATGGGTGGTAGATACCTTTGCCTCAAAATCGGCTAATTCCCCTTTTGTCGGAGAGAAAATGCCGGGCGTAATCAACTATACGATTTGCGGCGGGAAAGTGATATATCAAATGAAATAGCTGATTTTGGAAGGAAAGTTAGTCAGACACATCAGGAAAGTGAGGAGGAACGGAAGTGAAAAAATTGGGCTTGGTCGGTGGAACCGGACCGGAATCGACGCTTGTATACTATAAAGAAATCAACAGACAGATTCATATGAAAACAAGCGGGACGGCATTTCCCGAGATTTCCATTGAAAGTGTAAACTTGTATAGGGCATTGGGATATGTTGCGGATGAAAAATATGGAGAACTAAGCAGTTATTTGTCTGATGCGATCAATAATCTTGTGAACGGCGGCGCAGAGCTCGTTGCGTTAACCGCCGGAACGATGCATGTTGTGTATGACGAAATAAAAGACAGGGTACATGTGCCGCTCGTCAGTATTCCGGATGCGGTGAGTGAGGCGGCTGCCTCGCGCAAATTTAATAAAGTCGGTCTTCTGGGCACAATATTTACGATGCAAAATGATTTCTTCAAAAAGGCTTTTACGGAAAAAGGCATAGACGTAGTGACGCCATCCGATGAGGATATGATGCTTGTAAATGAGAGAATTTCCAAAGAATTGGAGTATGGAATCATTAAAGATTCGACAAGAGAAGAACTGGTCAATATTATCATGAAGATGAAGAATACACAAGCCATAGAGGCAGTTATTTTGGGATGTACGGAACTTCCGCTTATATTGAATTCCGATAATTGCCCCGTGGAATGTTTAGACATCATGGACATTCACATCGACAAGCTGGTCCGTCTGGTGATGGGTTCATAAATAGCCTTGCCATGTAAGCACGGACCGGGTGATGGAATCAAAACTCATGACAATCCGTGAGGTTTTTAAGAACTCTCTTAAGAGCTGTTTCCAAGGCGAGTACTTCATCATTGGTAAAGCCTCTGTAAAATATTTGATTCATTTCATCGGACACTTGTTTATACTGCTTTTCAAGAGAGGAGGCAGTTCTGGTCAGCCGTATGCTCACAGTCCGGCGGTCGAGCGGGGAGGATATCCGTTCAATCAGTTCTTGTTTTTCCATGCGGTCCAGCATGCTTGTCAGCGTTGTTTTGGCAAGTCCGGTCTGCCTCGCAAGTTCACTGATGGGAATATTATCTTTCTCCCAGAGAACGAAGAGGATTCGCCCCTGAGCGCCGTTGAATTCACTGATGTTGTGCGCCGCCAGCAGTTTCTCAAATATTCGTCCCTGAAGCTGTTTAATTTTTGTGATTAGAAAACCACCGTTTGTCTGATCGATCATTGCTAAGTATAGTTCCTTTCCGCAGCGTCTTGAAAAATGCTTGTCGGTAATTATAAATTATATTATAGAATATAGTATTAATGTCAAGGATTTTCAAAGATAATTGACAATTTGAATTTATTTGGAGAACACTTATGAATAAAATTATCACAATATGCGGTAGTATGAAATTCCAAGAGCAAATGATAGAGGTTGCTAAAAGGTTAGAATTGGAAGAACAATACATTGTGATTCAGTGTGTCTACTTTGATAAAAGCAGGATATTAACTTCTCAAGAAATTAATATATTAAATGAACTGCATTACAGGAAAATTGAAATTAGTGATGCCATTTACGTTGTGAATGTAGGCGGACATATTGGAGAATCAACGCGAAAAGAAATAGAGTATGCCCGGTCTTTGAACAAAGAGGTTTTGTTTTTTGAACCAATCGGTAGCAAGCGGCAGTCTGCATACTACAAAACGCAATGATATAAATCCCCTTTATGAGTCGATAAGAATTCAGTTGTAGCACGATTGCATTTATTTACAATTTTCGTCATCATACATTTCGTCATAGAAAGGACGATCTGATACTTTCCAGTATGTTTTAACTTCGTCTATGATTAATACAAATTCCGATTGTGATTTGATGATTTTTAAGGGAAACATTAACTGTTATATTTGTTTATTAAAATCTCCGCTAACCCTTGAAAACACTAAGTTTATCGCAGGTGAACTTTCCCTTAAAGTTTCCCTTGTGTTATATCTTCTTGCAGGGCATTACGAACCCTGATAAGGGAAAAAATGAGGGAAACAAAATCACATAAAACATTATAACACAAAATATACGGGAATTGGTAAACTGATTGAAATGCTTTCAAAAAATCTA
>ERZ808051.85-NODE-85-length-125937-cov-32.868354_pt1 | contig 125937 bp, 125 predicted proteins | sample MGYA00380199_ERZ808051 | MGnify/ENA primary metagenome ERZ808051 (study PRJEB31490, sample SAMN06133391) | mouse gut metagenome | isolation source: J11 | host: mice | place: China: Chengdu | collected 2015-05 ... | reverse complement strand
TAAGTCATAGAGTATTGAATCCGGGAAACTCCCGGACTTTTCCAAGGAAGATACCCTATTACTTAGCGCTTACTTTCAATGTCCCATGTACTACAGATGCATATAAATGATGAACAGAAGATGCGGCTGCTGCAGTAAGAAACATCACATCTTCTGTCATGAATAAAAATTATTCCTTCAGGGTCTTATCTTTTCTCCGCTTCCGCCTCCCGTACCGTCGTGATTCGGCGCACGCCGTCAAGCCGGCTGATCTTATCGCGAATGGCCTGGGTGTCGGCTCCCAGCCGGATACGGACGTAATAATGAAAAGAGTCGGAGAGAGGGTTTTGGGTGAATTCATCTGTCAGACTGTCAAGATATTTGGCGCTAAATTCACTCCAGGCCTCATCTGTCGGATTTCATCTTCATTTTTCCGGTTTCGATCAGAAACCATGCTTTTCACTCTCCTTTCTGTCTATTATAGAGGCCTCTTACCCCGTATACGAGTATAAATTACAAAAAGTGACAGGAAACCATTAGAAAAAATATTTTACTGCCTTTAGATGCGTGATACAATATTCAATGTACCGGCAGCAGGAAGAAAAAGTGGCTGTATTAGGAGAGGGATGTTATATGGAACAGAGAATCTTAAATTACAGAAAATATATTGACGAGCAGCTTTTGAGAGAAGATTTGGATTGGGAGTCTGTTATACAGGAACATTTGATTCAGATTTCCTTTTTTCAGCATGAGAGGCTGATCCATTTGATCGTAACGGTCACTTTTGCATTGCTGGAGGTGATCGTGATCGGATTGACGGTGGTGTCTTTTACGTTGGGAGTCGGATTGCTTGCGCTCCTGCTGCTCATTTTGCTGCTTCCATACATACGGCATTATTATATTCTGGAAAATGAAGTGCAGAAGATGTATAGCCAGTATGATAAGATGGTAAAAAAGCGCGATCATACTGTTTGATGGAATATGCAACTTTTTCAGGTGTTTGGGGGTATTATAAATGAAAGAGAAAGAGTCAGGAAGGAAAAAAAAATTCGCGTTGCTGCTGATGGCTGCAGGCTTACTATGTTGTGTGACTGCCTGTGAGAGTTCTCAGGTTGTCAGTGAATCGAAAGACGGCACTCGAGTGGAATCCGGTGAAGAGTCAGGAAGTGATGAGCAGTCTGATGCAAGCGGGGAGGATGTTCTGTCGAAAATACATGGCATCAGAAAAGAGTACGAAGCAGAGTCCCTGCAGGGAAGCATGGAAAAAACAGGAATTGGGGATCATGAACAGTCAGAGGACAGCCCAGGAAAACTTTCTGACAGATTGGCGGACTTCCAAATATCTATAGACGGTGTGGTATATCAATTTCCTATGGAGTACTCTAAATTTGAGGCGCTTGGATGGGAGTATGAAAGTGACAGGGAAGAGATTTTAGATGCGCAGTCCTGGGATATGCCGGCAGGTCTTTGGTACAGAGAAGGATATGGTGTTTATATAGTATTGGCGAATCCGACTACGAAGCCTCTTTCATATTCGGAATGCTTTGTGTCAGGAATCATATTGATGGACGCTTTTCTGACTGATTGCGATTGGGAGATCGTACTGCCCGGAGGAATACGGTATGGCGTATCCGGAGTGGACGAGATCAGGGAGGCATATGGAGATCCGGACTATGGTTATGAACAGGCGGGAATGTACACGTTAAGATATGGCTATCAGACAGGGGACAGAGAGGTTATTCTAGGTGTATACGGCGATGATCAAACGCTGCGGTATATTGATATGAAAAATGTGATCGGAATAGAGCCGCCGCAGATCGATCAGGAACTTCAAATATTGCAATAATGTGTGATACCGACAGGGGATTTACGTATGACAAAAGAGGAACAGATAACGACAGAGGAGGCTGTCGACCGGTATGCTGATATGGTGTATCGGCTGGCGCTGTCTCAGATGAAGAATAAAACAGATGCGGACGACCTGTTTCAGGAGGTATTTGTCCGGCTTGTGCGCCATATACAGGATCTGGAATCGTGGGAGCATGTGAAAGCATGGCTGATCCGGGTGACGATCAATTGCGCCAAAAAGCATTATGAACAGTACTGGAACAGAAATGTTGACTATATGGATGAGCCGGAGCGTGTGGCGGATGACAGCGGCGGGTATGAGATGCCGGAGGAACATCCGGTGCGGGCGGCGGTGCAGAAACTGCCGCCGAAATATCGGTTGGTAATACATTTGTACTATTATGAGGAGCGGTCAGTCACGGAGATCGCACAGCTGACGGATCAGAAAGAAAGCACCGTAAAATCACAGATGCACCGGGCAAGGGAAATGCTCAAAGGGTTGTTAGGAGAGAAAATAGAGATATGATGAATCAGTATAAAGAAGAAACTTCTCAAATACATGCGCCGGCTGATTTGCTTCTGAGGACGAAACAGGCTGTCCGAATGGAAGAACAGAGGATGCATTGGGAGAAGATGCAGGATAGTGCAAGGCAGCCTGTTATGGGAAGCCAGGCAGGGGATGGCCGGATTGCACGGATGCCGCAATGTCCGGCGGATATTAATGCGGCGCCGCAGTATCAGAAAGACAGCGGACGGTCAGGAACATATCATGGCAAAATATATCGGTGGGCGCTTCCGGTAGCGGCAGCAGTAATGTGTGTGATCGTGTTTCATGTTTCTCTGATGCAGATACGGTTTAATAAAGGTTATTCTTCGGCCGATGGGTCAGTGGATATGGCGGCGGAGGAAACAGCAGGAGCTGAGAGCGAAGCATCGATGGAGGAAGCGGCAGAAGCAGAGATTGATATGGCAATGGAACAAGGTGAAGATTCTGCTGAAGCAACTCAAAAATCCAGCGCAGCGGATAACGCTGCGGAAGAAGCCGAAGCCGATGGGCAGATCTCACAATCACTACAGGAAGTGGGATTATCTGTCAGCGAGGTGGACGAGACACCTGATTTTCTTGACGAACCGGGTACGGAATGTGTCGTGGTACAGGATACGAGGATGTATGTAACGCAGGAACAGGATGGTACCTGGCTGGCGTATAGCCGGATCAACAGAAGGAGATATTTATTCAGGGGCAGCAGTGAGAAATTTGCCGATCAGGAGACATTTCTTGAGGAAGCCCATGCATTATTGGAAGAGACAATCAAAGGCGGAGAATAAAAGATAAATTTTTCTGTCCTGTATGCAACTAAATGCCTCACATCTTTATCTAATGTGCACAAGTTGAGATATTTCAGCTTAAGAACCGCGGGAGAAAACCATTTGGGAGGAAACGATGGATACTTTGGTGAAAAAAGCACAGCGAGGAGATGTGGAGGCATTTATTTGTCTGATGGAAGAATGCAAGATGACGATGCGAAGAATTGCCTATGGCTATCTGGGCAATGATGAGGATGTCGCCGATGTGATACAGGACACGATCCTGTCGGCTTATGAGCATATGAACACCTTAAAGAAAGAGGAATATTTTAAGACATGGCTTGTGAGGATCCTCATCAATCATTGTACAAAAGCGTGGCGGCGCAATAAAAAGATGATCAGTCTTACGGACGGCGGCTCTATGGGACGGGCAGCTTCGGTGGATCATGGCAGAGCGGATGTGGAGTTTCGGGAGATGATTCGCAGTCTGCCCAAGGACAGCCGCGTTATTTTTCAGTTGTATTATGGAGAACAATTTACAACGAAAGAGATTGCCGGCATTCTGGACATGAAAGAAAATACCGTAAAGAGCAGGCTTCGTAGAGGACGGGAACAACTGCGTATGGAGCTGCAGTGACGAAGAAAGGCATGGGTGTTGTTATGCAGAAAAATTTATCTGAGAAAATATTATATGATACGTTAGGAATGGAATTAGAGGACAGCGAGATTATTGATGCCAGAATGGAGGAGACTTATGCGCTCATTAGAGGGAAGAGGCCATGTAGGAGCCGTGTGTGGAAAAGGGTTATGGTTTCTTTGGGCAGCATGGCGGCGGTATTGTGTCTTATGGTGATCTTTTGCGCGATGAATCCTGTTTTGGCAAAAGAGATTCCAATTTTGGGAAGTATATTTGCCAAAGTATCGGATGTGTTTACATTTGGCAAAATTCCGGAAGATGAGACGGTTGCATTATATTCGGATGGCAGCCCGGAGGAGGGGACAGCCCCATCCCGCCAGAGCGATACAACTGAGGATATCTCTGCGTCGCATAATGAGAAAGACAAGAACGTATATCAAAAGACAGACGGTGATATCACAGTTACATTGGAGCAGGCATATGTGTCCAATCAGGCGATTTTTGTCAGCGTTCGGGTTGAAAATGAAAAGGCTTTTCCGGAGTTGGCGGCTTTTGTAGATTCGGGAGCACAGTTTTTGACATTGCGGACGCAGGAGAATTATTCTTTCCGGCCGGAAGATCCGATCACAACCAGAAGAATGGTGGAGGGTAAATTAGAAGACGAGCATACTTTTATCGGCGTTATGCGGATTGAGTTTTCGGAGCTGGGCGTTGATCTGAGAAGATATGAGCAGGCGGTGGAGAGAGCTGATGCGGCAGGGACAGAGTATCCGGAATATACTGAGGAATGGGAAGACAGCTATGAGGTCCCGGCATCTTTTGATATGACATTGAATATTGAACAGATTATAGGCACGTTGGAGCATCCAACACGTCCGGAGGGGATGAAGAGTGACGAGGAGCTTGCACAGATGACGGACGCAGAGCTGGGCCAGTATCGGAACAGCCTGCCGAGAGAATGGGTTGGTTTTCCGAACAAATATCAGCACTGGTACGCGGAGGGAATGTGGGACTTTGCTATGCCGCTTGCGCAGAGAGATGAGGCGGCGAGAGTGATCGAAGTCCGGAAGAAGAATGAGGATGGCATCGGTATCGAGAACATAGAGCTTTCTTCGGTAGAGATGACAGTGCATCTTACCAGTGAGTCACAGGAGCAGAATGTATGGGAGGTTATCTTTGATGCTGACGGACGGGAGATCCGGCTTGCGCATAATACGAGAGGGGCACATACGATAACAGGGCATGATATCTCGACTGTACACATCTATCTGTGTAGTTTTGAAGATGAATCGGATATGCGTGCGGCATATGAACGTGATGGAAATGATAAGAGCTTTCAGGAATTGATCAAAGAATGTGCAGTGTTTGACACGATTGTGAATATTTTTTAAAAAAATTTTTTAGTATGCAACCTTTTCCCGTTATAATAGGTATTAAGTATAGAAGAGTTAGAAATTGGGTCATATGATGCAAGGACAGGCAATATGTGAGGTGTTTCACGAGGTAATGGGAGGAAAAGGTTATGAAGAGGAGAGATTATGTTGGAAAAGGATTAGCAATTTGTCTGGCAGGCGCTATGTTACTTACTGCCTGCGGAGGGTCAGAGAAAGCCGACACTGCACCGGCGGCAGACGCGGGGTATGCGACGGAGAATGCAGGAGATAACGTATCAACGGAAAGTGAGGCGTCGGCAGCAGAGGCCGGAGAGGAAAGTTCTTATGATTACGATTATGCGGAGGATGCTGCTGTTGCGGAATCTGAGGAGGAATCCTCAGATACTGTCCGGGACAGCACTTCCGGAAGCAGCAAAAAAATGGCGGGACAGGATAGTTATCTTGACTCCTGTTACGAATATGATTGGGAACCGGGCGAGTATTCCGGTGAAGAATATAGTCAGTGGGAGGAGAAAGGTTTTTCTTCTGTGATGCGTGAGCCGCTGTCCACTTTTTCGGCGGATGTGGATACGGCATCCTACAGTAACCTTCGGCGTCTGATCAATGCAGGTTATGATCTGGAGATGATTCCTGACGGAGCAGTCAGAATTGAGGAAATGCTTAATTATTTTTCTTATGATTATGAGGATCCCAAGGGAAAAGAACCTTTCGGTGTTACCACACAGATCGGCAAATGCCCGTGGAATGATGAGGCGCAGCTTCTCATGATCGGACTTAAAACAGAGGACATCGATTATTCTCATGCTCCGGCTTCAAATCTGGTGTTTTTGTTAGATGTGTCCGGTTCCATGTTTTCTGATGATAAGCTGCCCCTCCTTCAGGAATCTTTTGGATTACTGGCGGAGAACCTGACGGATAAGGACAGGGTTTCCATCGTGACTTATGCGGGGGATGTTGACATTGTACTTGATGGCGTCAGTGGTGATAAGACGAGAAAGATCACGAGAGCATTGAACAACCTGGAGGCTGGCGGCGGTACATACGGAAGCAAAGGAATTGAGACGGCATACAGACTGGCGGAATCGAATTATATAGAGGGCGGCAATAACCGTGTTATCCTGGCGACGGACGGCGATCTTAACATAGGACTTACGAGTGAGCAGGAGTTGGAAGAGTTAATTTCAAATAAAAAGGAATCCGGTATTTTTTTATCCGTATTGGGATTTGGCACAGGCAATGTCAAGGATAATAAGATGGAGACCCTTGCCGATAAAGGGAATGGCAATTACGCTTATATTGATTGTCTGCGGGAGGCAAACAAGGTATTGGTGGAAGAAATGTCCTCTACGCTCCTTACCATATGTAAAGATGTGAAGTTCCAGGTAGAGTTTAATCCGGCAGTTGTGGAAGGCTATCGCCTGCTGGGATATGAGAATCGTGCCCTTGCCAGAGAAGACTTTAACAATGACGCAAAGGATGCAGGTGAGATTGGGGCGGGACACAGCGTGACGGCGCTGTATGAGATTATTTTAAAAGAGCCTTTGAGCGATATGTCCGAGGAAGAAGTGGACGGATTAAAGTACAGCGAAGAGTATCGGAAAGAGTATAAGAAAGAAAAAAGAACTGCGGATATGGGTGCAGCGGCCACAAAAGAATGGCTGACTATCAGCATTCGTTATAAGAAACCGGCTGAAGACGACAGCAAGCTGTTACAATATCCTGTCGGATATGAATGTTACACAAATGATCCTGACGATGATTTTATCTTTGCAGCTGCAGTGGCTGAGTTCGGACTTCTGGCATCCCACAGCGAATACCCGGAAAACGCTTCGGTAAGACATGTGGTGAAAGCATTGGGATCCATTGACCTGTCGGATGAGTATAAGGAAGAATTCCTGAAATTAGTTTTGGACGTATATTCCTATGGGATATGACGACATATGATCAGGAGATTATCAGACCATATATTATAAAATGATATAAGCGCCCTGCCAAAACTGAAGGTAGGGCGCTTATGTGGTATACTGCCAGATGAAACGAAAGGGTATGCCATAATCGGTAGAGTAAGCCTACTTGACTTCGATCTTCTTAATTTCCTCTTTAGCGGCAATCTCTTTCTTTGGAAATTTAACTTCGAGGATGCCATTGTTGTAAGAGGCGTCGATGTCACCTGCATCCACATCGTTCACGCGGAAACTTCTGGAATAGGAACTGTAATAACGTTCCTTGCGAATATATTTGTTCTTATCCTCATCTTCTTTCTCTTCTTTATGAGAAGCGGAGATGGTGAGCAGATTATCTTTCAGATCGATGTTGATATCGGATTTATCAAATCCGGGAAGCTCGGCCTGCAGCAGATAGCTGTCACCCTGATCGATCACGTCTGTCTTAAAAGCCTCAAAGGTGGCGAGTTCATTGCCGCCCCAGAAATTCTTAAAGGCATTGTCAAACATCTGATCAAAAGAATCATCGAAAAATACGGGTTTGTAGGTGCGGTTGTTAAATAATGCTGGTCTTAACATAATGATCACTCCTTCTTCTTTGAATAAAGCGGACATTGGTCACACTGTTATCAGTATGACCGGATTGGGAAATCCAATTCAACGGCCGCTGATTGTTTCTTTGTTTATATATGTTATACATTATATATAACAGATAATCAATTATGGAATTGTAAAGTGTTTCTTAAGAAAAAATAAAGTAATATATGATATGATACGGTCTGAAAATATATTTTGTGCCGTTATGCTCTGTTTTGCACCCGTGGGTTGCGCAGGTTTCAAGCGGGATTGCTTGTGGGTAACGGTGTACATTGTTAATATAGGCTCAGTTTTCACAAAAAGCATAAGGAGGAATTGGAATGGAATTATCAGAAAAAATTTTAAACCTGCGCAAAGCAAACGATCTGACGCAGGAACAGTTAGCGGAGAAAACGGGAGTTTCGAGGCAGTCCGTTTCGAAATGGGAAAGCGGTCAGGCGGTGCCGGAGTTAGATAAGATTGTTACGATGTGTGATATATTTGGCGTGTCAACGGATTTTCTGCTGAAGCCCTCGGAGACGGATGTCTTGTCTGTTAAGACACAGATGTTGGAGAAGCAGCAGAAGAGTCTTGAGGACGCAATTCAAAAGAAAGAAAAGAGAAAGAACAGGTTATTGGGATGCGGGGCGATCTATCTGGTGGCGTTTGCCGTGATCATGCTGATGAACCAGCTCACGCGTGAAATTGATTTTCTCTGGAATATCTTTCCGGGGTTAACATTGGAATTGATCGTACTCTGTATTGTAACAGCTCTGGCAATTTTCTTTTACAGGAAACTCTGATACAAGGAGCAATTGTTGTTTCCATATAAATACAGTATAATGTTGATTATGACAGGAGGCAGAGTCCATGAACAGACAGGAAGTATTTGCGTATGTGAAACAGCAGTACAAGGTGGAGCCGGATTATCCATGGTCAGATCGTAACGCGGTGCTGCGGCATTCGAAGAACCGTAAATGGTTTGCTGCCGTTCTGGAAGTGAGGCGGGATAAGCTGGGAATGTCCGGTGACGGTATGGTAGATGTTATCAATTTGAAATGTGAGCCGCTTTTGATCGGGTCCCTGCGGACACAACCAGGGTATCATCCGGCTTATCATATGAATAAGGACAAATGGATCAGTATTCGTCTGGACGGGAGCGTGCCGGAAGAGGAGATCAGGAATCTGCTTGAGCTGAGTCATCAATTGACAGGGCCAAAGAAGAAACAGACGATGCAAAACAGGAGGCAGCAGTTATGACACCAAATGAGAATCTGAAAACCTATTCTTTAAAAGAAATAGAGAATTATAAAATTCACGGCAGAACCGATGAAACCCAGAACCCCCTGCCGCTGTTTTTTAACGGAAGCGGCATTGAGGTGAATGTGACCGGCACGGAACTCTGGATCGATCTGGAAGTTGATTACGATACCCATGAACCATGGATCTGGACTGCGTTAAACGGTGCGTTCATGAGCAGACAGATGTTAACTGCAGGGACCTATTCGATATGTCTGTTTCGGGGTATGAGTCCGGATACGGTAAAGAATGTCAAATTTTACAGAGAGCTGCAGGCAATGTCGGAGGATCCGGGCTGTTGTCTGCTGGTCAGAGGATTTCGCTGTGATGGGGATTTCCTGCCGGTTGCGTCCAGACGTTACAAAATAGAGTTTATCGGAGACAGCATCACTTCCGGAGAGGGAACTTACGGGGCGAGAGAAGATACTGACTGGCTTGCCATGTACATGGGCAGCAGCCGCAATTATGCGAGGATGACGGCTGACGCGGTGGATGCGGAATACCGTCTGATCTCTCAGGGCGGCTGGGGCGTACTGTGTGGCTGGGATAATGATCCCCGGCATAATATTCCTTCCCGCTATGAGAAGATCTGCGGTTTGGCAGAAGGGGAAAAGAATGAAAGCTTAGGCGCCGGGAAACCCTATGATTTCAAGAGTTGGGTACCGGATGTCATCGTCGTGAATCTGGGTACGAATGATGCCAGTGCATTCAATGAACCGGCGTGGACAGATGCCGAAAGCGGGGAGACTTTTCAGCAGAGAAGAAATGCCGACGGCACATATCAGGAAGAAGACCTTGGGCGTTTTGAAAGGGCGGTAATTGCTTTTCTTGGGATGATCCGCCGGAATAATCCGACATCTCATATTGTCTGGGTATACGGTATGGTGGGTTATGACCTGACGCTTGCCATCACAGAGGCGATAAATACTTACCGGAAAGAGACAGGCGATACCAATACTGCCTTTTTACAGCTTCCTAATATGACGGAAGAGACGGTGGGTTCTCATGTCCATCCGGGAGAGAAATGTCATGCCAGGGCCGCGCAGGCGCTCACAGAATATTTGGAGGTCATTTTCAATGGAAATACACTATAGAACGGCTGTGCCGGAAGATTTGGAAGAAGTGTGCGGGATGGTTGGCCATGCGGTAGATACGATGACAGGGAACGGAATTTACCAATGGGATGAGTTGTATCCCACGGGAGATGATTTTCGGGAAGACATTGATAGAAAGCAGCTCTATGTAGGGGTGACTGACAGTCGGAATATGCCGCAGATTGCTGTTGCCTATGTTTTAAATAAAGAATATGATCCCCAATATGACAATGGAGTATGGCAGCATCCGGAAGAGCCGTACTATGTCGTACACAGGCTGTGCGTGAATCCGCTGTTCCAGAATCAGGGCATTGGGGGCATAACGCTTGCGCATATCGAGGAACAGCTGCTGTCATGGGGCATACATGCAATCCGGTTAGATGCTTTTAGTCAAAATCCGTATGCTTTGAGAATGTATGCCCGACACAGCTATAGGAAAACAGGAGATGTGGATTTTCGCAAGGGTCGGTTCTATCTGTTGGAGAAATATTTTTAGAGCCGTACTCAGCGATTGTCCCGAACGACCCGGCACGGATTGCCATAAGCGATTACATTGTCCGGAATGTCCTTGGTGACAATGCTTCCCGCTCCGATCACTACGTTGCTGCCGATGGTAACGCCCGGCATGATAATAGCGCCGCCGCCGATCCAGACATTGTCCCCGATAATGACGGGCGCAGTCTGTGTCTTACAGAATTCGAAAGAACCGTCTTCCCTGGGTTCGCCGAAGCGCTCCAATGCATTGGCAGGATGAAAGGCGGTATAAATCTGTACATTGGGTGCGATCAACGCATTGTCTCCGATCACGATTCTGTTATCATCCAGAAAAGTGCAATTCATATTCACTTCACAGTTATTTCCAAAATAAATATTATTGCCGTAGTCTGCAAAGAAAGGCGCGGTGATCCATAGGTTGGCGCCCCGTCCGCCTAAAAGTTCCGTCAGGATGCGGTCTTTCTCGGCCGCGTTGTCGGAATCTGTCAGATTGTAATCCCTGACCAGATTCTTGGCTTTATGCCATCTTGTGATCAGTTCCGGGTCGCCGCAGTCGTAGAGTTGTCCGGCGAGCATTTTTTCTCTTTCTGTCATAATAGAATCCTCCGTAGCTGTTATGCTGGCAGTTTTTGTCCATTATAACCGTTTACATATAGACTGTACAGCACAAATATGTCAATCTGTACCATCAGGAAATATAGGTGAAGTGAATGGACTGCAGGAAAGTGCGGGGAAGAGGATATTCAGGGCCAGAGAGGTGGAATTTCCGGGTCTTATTTGATAAAATTAAGAGGATTCAAAAAAGCAGTGTTTAAAAGGGGGAAAATATGGATTTTGGAATGCCGACATTAATCGAGAACAGGAACCTGGAAGAGACCGTTGCACTATGTAAAGAGTTAGGGCTGCAGTTTATAGAGCTGAACATGAATTTTCCGGCATATCAGATTCCGCGTCTGGAAGAGACGGATTATCTGAATGAGCTGGCAGCCAGGAATGATATATATTTTACGATACATTTGGATGAGAACCTTAATGTGTGTGATTTTAATCCGCTGGTGTCAGATGCGTATATGGAAACAGTGGAGAGGACGCTCAAGGTGGCGCAAAAGATTCACGCGCCGCTTTTAAACATGCATATGAACCATGGCATATTTGTGACGCTGCCGGACAGGAAAGTGCGTCTGTTCCAGGAGTATGAGGAGCAATATATGGCGGCCATACACAGATTTCGCAGGATGTGTGAAGAGACTGCCGGAAAAGACGGAATAAAAGTCTGTGTGGAGAACACGGACGGTTATCAGAGTTATGAGAAAAAAGCGATTGATACACTTCTGCAGAGTGGTATGTTTGCGCTGACATGGGATATTGGGCATTCCCATACATGCGGCGATGTGGATGAAAGTTTTCTTATGGAGCGCAGGAACAGATTGTATCATTTCCATATCCATGACGGAGCAGGCAGCAAGAATCACCAGACGCTTGGGACGGGTGAGATCGATCTTGTCCGGAGGATCGGCATTGCAAGAGACTGTAACTGCCGATGCGTGGTGGAGACGAAGACAATTGATGCGCTGCGCAGATCGGTGGCATGGCTGAGGGAGAAGGATCTGTTTACAAATCAGCAGTTTTGACAGATAAAAGCAGCCGGGCCAGGAGTGGCCCGGTGTGCAAAAATCACATCTATTCTACAATAATGGCATCCATTTTACGCTAAATTATCCAGAAAATATCATTCGACACATTTCTTTTTATTCAAAATGCATAAAAAACCCCCTTCAAGAAAAAAGATTCCCCCCTTATATAGGAAAAGGGTCCTTGTTATACTGTAGTCAAAGTTAAGACGGGGCGTATCTTACGCCCGCAGAAACAAAAAAGAAACAGATACACGAAACAGAAACATATGTAAGGAAGGAAAGCCGGTAATATGGGAATGAATGAGACAATCGTGTCCATGGAAGGCATTTGTAAGAGCTTTCCGGGAGTAAAAGCGCTTGATCATGTCAGATTTGATCTGCGGTCGGGAGAAGTGATGGCGCTTTTGGGGGAAAACGGTGCAGGAAAGAGTACGCTGATGAAGATACTCAGCGGCGTATATGAGCGGGATAAGGGCCGGATGGAAATTTTTGGGAAAGAGTACGGGAACCTGACCCCGAAACTCGCACAGGAAGTCGGAGTGGCAATTATCCATCAGGAACTGAATATGTGTAAACATCTGTCCGTAGCGGAAAATATGTTTCTGGGCAGAGAGCGCAGCAAAGGAATGATTCTTTCCAACGGTGAGATGGAGGCTGAAGCCAAAAGAATTCTGGACGACTTAAAGATCGAGCTGAATCCGAAACAGGTAGTAGGAGAGCTTCCGGTATCGAAACAGCAGATGGTTGAAATTGCCAAGGCGCTGTCCACGAATGCCAGAGTCCTGATCATGGATGAGCCTACCTCGGCACTGACGGCGAGAGAAATTGAGGATCTGTTCCGCATCATTAAAGAATTAAAAGGCAAGGGATGCGGTATTGTCTACATATCACACAGGCTGGAAGAATTACAACATATCGTAGACCGGGTTACCATCATGCGTGACGGTCAGTACATTACCAGCATGGACTTTAAGGATGCGACACTGGACGAGATCATTGCCCATATGGTTGGCCGGGAGATCAAAGAGAAGTTTCCGCGGGTTGTATGCCCAAAAGGAAAGAAAGTATTTGAAGTAAAGAATCTGAATGCCGGGCGGATGGTCCGGGATATCAATTTTTCCGTATATGAGGGCGAGATCGTAGGATTTGCAGGGCTGATGGGCGCCGGAAGAACGGAGACGACCAGAGCGATCTTCGGGGTAGATCCGAAAGAGAGCGGGGAGATCATCCTGGATGGTAAAGAAGTGGATATACGCAAACCCAAAGACGCCATACAGGCGGGAATCGTCCTTGCGCCGGAAGACAGAAAGAAAGACGGATTGTGTACGAAACTGAGTATCAGACATAATATTGCGCTTCCTAATCTGGATCTTCTCTGCAATAAAGCAGGTGTGGTGAACAGCAGAAAAGAAGATGCGATGTGCGAGAAAACCGTACAGAATCTTAAGATCAAGACGCCGGGCGTAGAGATCAATGCCGCGAATCTTTCAGGTGGAAATCAGCAGAAAGTCGTGGTAGGTAAATGGCTTGCAAGAAATTCGAGAGTAGTTATTTTCGATGAGCCTACGAGAGGAATCGACGTGGCGGCCAAAGTCGAGATCTATAATCTGATGAACGAGCTGAAGCAGCAGGGAATAGCCGTTATGTTTGTCTCTTCCGAGATGCCGGAGGTCATGGGTATTGCGGATCGGATCATCGTTATGTGTGACGGGCGCATTACGGGAGAGTTGATGGCGGAGGATGCTACGCAGAATGAAATTCTCTCATTGGCGACGCGGTTTGAGAAGAAGATTGCTGACGACAGCGGCAAGGAGGACTAGGAAATGAATAAACAAAATCCACTGAAAAGAATTTTAAGCACACGTGGTATGGGCGGTGCACTGACAGCTTTTGCAGGACTCATTGTAATTTATGTTGCATTCGGTATCATCAATCCTACGGTGTTTTCAGGGCAGAATATCATGAACCTGCTGCGGTCCATGTCAAAATATCTGCTGATCGGTATCGGACAGAGTTATATTCTGATCACAGGAAATATTGATCTGTCCATCGGTTCCGTGGCGGGTATGAGCGCAATGATCTCCGCTACGCTTATGACGATGGGAGTTCATCCGGTACTGGCAATCTTGATCACTTTCCTGTGCTGTATGGTGATCGGAGTGTTAAACGGCATTCTTGTAGGCAAATGGCAGCTTCCGCCTTTTATCGCGACACTCTGGGTACCATGTTTGTGGCAAGAGGTGTGGCATATATCGTAAATGGCAACAGAAATACGGATGCGATTGCTTCCGGTATCGGCAAAGATGCGGGTGAGACATTCCAGGACATTTTCTATTATGGGAAGACGTTGGGCATTTACAATACATTCTGGATCGCTATTATTCTGTTTGCGGTATTTTTCTTCCTGCTGTCCAAGACAAGGACAGGGCGGCATATATATGCCATCGGTTCTAATGTGGAGGCGGCGAAGCTTTCCGGAGTCAGCGTACTTGCTACAACGACAAAAGCGTACCTTGTCAGCGCATTCTGTTCTTTCGTGGTTGGTTTGATCTTATGCGGGCAAGCAGGTATGGGTAACATGGAAGCCGGCAATATGTATGAGATGTACGGTGTGGCGGCAGGCGTAATCGGCGGCGTATCTCCGTTGGGAGGCACTGGTATTCTTCTCGGAACGCTGGCGGGTGCAGCGGTATGGCAGACATTGGAGAATGGTCTGAATATGGTAGGTGCACAGGTGGGTATCCAGCGTCTGGTAATCGGTATCATCGTAGTGTTCGCGGTTCTGCTCGACGTGGTAGTACGTAACGGATCTTTCAAAAAGAAAAAGAGCTCATAAGTAACGACAGATAAACCAAAACAAAAACCGTTAAAAATGAATTAGACGCCCTGAGGCGCTAAGATAAAAAGATGAAGGAGGATTCAGGTATGAAAAAGTTATTTGCAATCATGTGTACATTATGTCTGATGATGGCAATGCTCACAGGCTGCGGCGGCAAAGATGCGGCGCAGACGAGCACATCGGATAGCAGCGGATCGGAGGCAGGACAAAGCGCAGGTTCCGATACGATGATTGCGCTGATCACGATGGATTCCATTGATCAGCACTGGGTAACCTTAAATGAGGGAGCACAGAAAGCGGCTGGCGAATTAGGCGTTACCGTTCAGTTCATGGCACCCAATACAAAGGACGATGCACAGCAGATCGAATGTGTGAATAATGCGGTCAGCGCAGGCGCAAAAGCGATCATCGTTGCGGCTAATGGTCCGGATGCAATTTCATCCGCACTGAAAGAGGCGGCAGACAAAGGCGTTAAGATCGTGTATGTTGACTCTCCTGCAAACGTAGATGCAGAGGCTACATTCTCCACAGATAATAATGCGGCAGGTAAGACAGCCGGCGAAGAGATGAAGAAGGCTCTGGCAGAAAATAATGTGACAAGTGGTACGATCGGTATCATCAATGTCAATGCAGCAACTGATTCCTGTGTGATGAGAGAAGAGGGATTCCGCTCGGCATTCGAGGGAACAGATTTCGAACTTCTCGAGACACAGTATGGCGAAGGTGATGCGGCAAAATCTCAGAGTATCGCAGAGAATTATATTACACAGGGCGTAGTGGGAATCTTCGGATGTAACGAGGGATCTACAACAGGAGCTGGTAATGCGATCAAAGCATCCGGCAATGCGGCAGTGATCGGAGTCGGTTTTGATAAGTCCGATGCGATCATGGGTCTGATCGATGGCGGTTTCCTGCGCTGTACTATGGCACAGAATCCTGATGTGATGGGTTATGAAGGCGTTCAGGCAGCAGTGAAAGCGATCAACGGCGAGAGCCTTGGCGGCGCAGTGACAGATACGGGTGTTTCCGTTCTTGCAAAAGAGGGCGGCGCAAGTGGCGACGCAGCAGCAGATGCACCGGCAGCGGCAGCATCTCAGGAGTGGAAGATTGCATTGATCACGATGGATTCCATCGATCAGCACTGGGTGACCTTAAATGAGGGTGCACAGGAGAAAGCGAAAGAACTCGGCGTTTCCGTGACATTCATGTCCCCTAATACAAAGGACGATGCACAGCAGATCGAGTGTGTAAACAATGCGGTAGCAGGCGGCTACAATGCAATCATGGTTGCAGCAAACGGACCGGACGCAATCTCATCCGCACTGAAAGAGGCGGCAGACAAGGGCGTTAAGATCGTGTATGTTGACTCTCCTGCAAACGTAGATGCAGAGGCTACTTTCTCTACAGATAATAAGGCGGCAGGTAAGACAGCCGGCGAAGAGATGAAGAAAGCTCTTGAGGTAAAAGGTGTGACAAGCGGCTCCATCGGTATCATCAATGTCAATGCAGCAACAGATTCCTGCGTAATGAGAGAAGAGGGATTCCGCTCGGCATTCGAGGGAACAGATTTCGAACTTCTTGAGACACAGTACGGTGAGGGTGATGCGGCGAAATCCCAGAGCATCGCAGAAAACTATATTACACAGGGCGTAGTGGGAATCTTCGGATGTAACGAAGGATCCACAACAGGAGCAGGCAATGCGATCAAAGCTTCCGGCAGCGCTGATATCATTGGTGTGGGATTTGATAAATCCGATGCGATCCAGGGATTGATCGGAGACGGTCATTTACTTGCTACGATGGCACAGAATCCTGACAAGATGGGTTCCATGGGCGTAGAAGCCTGTGTGAAAGCTTTAGAGGGCGAGAGCCTTGGCGGAGCAGTGACAGATACGGGCGTATCAGTACTGACAAAATAATTTTGATATCATACGGAAAGACTTTAAATAAACAGAGATGGGCGTTAAGCCCATCTCTTGTTGAATTACTTACGGGTAGATGATAATATGGATAGTAAATCTTTCCGCCATAGAATTAGAAGTAGACGGATGGATGGCATCAGCATCAATTGATGAACAGATAAGGGGTTATTTATGTGGAAAGTTGTCATAGCGGATGATGAGAAGTTGATATGCAGGCTCGTAGAAACGCTGGTGGACTGGAACAGTCTTGATATGGAGATCATAGGCAAGGCGGAGAATGGATTGGAGGCGCTTGCCCTGGTGGAACAGCTTCATCCGAATATCCTGATCACAGATATCCGTATGCCGGGCTGCGACGGACTGGAATTGATTCGTCAGGCTCGAGAGCTTAGTCCGGATCTTGAGATCATCATTATCAGTGGATATGCTCATTTCAAATATGCACAGACTGCCATAGCATATGGGGTAGGCAACTATATTTTGAAACCGATCAACAAAGACGAGCTGAACGAGACACTGCAAAAGATTGTCGGAAAGCTGAGGAATAATCGTGCGCCCGTTTTTGATGAAGAGATTGTTCACATCAACAGTCAGAATGATTTAAAGAGGCTGAGGGAAGGACTGATCAAAGATATTTTTGACGGACACAGAAGCCTTTGTAAAGAAGATATCATACGGAATTATCATTTTCATATAGAAGGAGGGGTTTTACAGGCATTTATTCTTAAGATCGATTTTGATTCGCGCAAGATAGGAGACCCCGCCTTTTCTATTATCAGGCAGAAAGCGGAGGAGATCTTTCAGTCAGCGGTTGCACCGGTCTGCATAGAGAGCATGCTGGGATTTCAGGGCTATGCAGGATGCGGGATTCTCAATTATATGCCGGAGGAGCGGGATGAGGCCAGGCGGCGTTTACGAGAATTTCTGCAGCAGCTGGAGGCCTGCAAAAATCTTTTTGGAAAGGTGGAATTTTCTCTGGGACTGGGAAAGATCACCGAAAATGCGGAGGAACTTGCACAATCCGTAGATGAGGCGCGTATGGTTGTGGAAGAACGGCTGATCGAGGGATGCGGCAGGATGTTAGAGCGCATTCCGCAGAGTTCCGGCCTGCAGCGGCAGGCGCTTTTGGATAGATATGTAAAGACTGTGGAACATGTGATCGAGGTTTTGGACGAAGAAGAAATATCCCGCGGGAGCGCAGAACTGCGCGGTGCCGTGATGGGAGAGCCGCGTATATGCGGGCGAGAAATTTTGGATATCATACTCAATGCAGGTAAACTGTTTGCCCTTCGGGCCGGTGGAGAAGACACTGCAAAAATCCAACGTGAGTTTGAATTCCGATGCAGGCAGTGCAGTAAAGCAGAAGATGTATTTAATGAGCTGCGGGAGCTTGAAAAAACGCTCCTTACGGAGTTAAAAACCAATCGGGAGAATGAAACTACAAGACCGATCAGACAGGCAAAGCAATTGATCATGGAAAATTACGGGAGAAATATCACGCTGGATGAAGTATGTGAAAGGGTAGGATTCAGCGCCGCATATTTCAGCGCCATGTTTAAAAAGGAAACGGGAGAGGGCTTTTCCAAATATCTGATGCGTGTGCGTATCGATAAGGCAAAAGAACTGCTCAGAGAGACAAATATGCCGGTGGCGGAAGTGTGCGAAGCCGTAGGGTACAATGACAGGAAACATTTTACCCAGACGTTTCATAAGATGACGGGAGTAAATCCGGCGGAATTCAGACGGCTGTACGGATAAATGGACAAGGATAGAAAGGTGTGAGCACCGAGATGAGAGGCGAAGAATACAAATACTTATCCAACAGACTTTTGATCGTGGGCTGTGCCGGTACCGTGCTGGGGGCAGGGCTCATGATCCTGCTTAGCATGGCTTCGGTGGCTTTGGATGGCGCGCTGTGGGGATGGGTCATCGCAGGCGGAGCGGGATTCGCGCTGATCCTGTGGATCGTCGTCGTATGGATCGTTAAGCCATACTACCGCATGGAGAAGAGCTGCCGCTTGTTTCTGGAGGGGTATATTACCAATAATCTATTCGGCAGCGGGGAGACATATTTGACACCGGCAAGCCGCCTGATGGAGGAACGGCTACAGAGGATGCTGGATTCTTCCGAGCTGCTTAAGCTCAATAAAAGACAGGCCCAGTATCTTGCCCTGCAGAACCAGATCAATCCGCATTTTCTGTACAATACATTGGAAAGCATCCGCAGTGAAGCGCTCATTGCCGGGTTGACGGAAGTATCGGATATGACGGAAGCGTTAGCAGGGTTTTTCAGATATACGATCAGTAAGGTTGAAAATCTCGTCTCGGTGGAGGAAGAACTGCAGAACTGTCAGACGTATTTTAAGATACAGCAGTACCGATTTGGAGAGCGGGTACAGCTTATCATTGAGTGTGATAAAGAGGAGCGGGAAGAAATCTATCACTGCAGACTGCCTAAGCTTACCATGCAGCCTATACTGGAAAACAGTATCATCCATGGGACGGAATGTAAAGTTGGCGTAGGGCATTTGAAGATCCGTCTGGAGAGAACGGGAACAAGGCTTTTGATCAGAATATCCGATGACGGCGTAGGGATGGATGAGAAGACGCTGGCAAATATGAATGAGAGTCTGCAGAAAAGTGCGCGGATCATGTCGAATGAGGAATCGGAGACAAAAGGCGGCATCGCGCTGATCAATGTGAACAACAGGATTCATCTTCTGTTTGGCGAAGAGTATGGCCTGCATGTGTATTCGATGCCCGGGGTGGGAACAGATGTGGAGATTTCCCTGCCGGCGGTGACCAGCGACAGAGAGATTGCCAATAAGGAAGCTCTTGGCTGACGGAGGAAGTTTGCATGAGAAAAGAAATGCTTCGCATGGAGCGGGTGACGTACATAAATCAGGGAACCACCAACCTGGATAATTTCAGCATGACGATCTGGGCCGGAGAGATTTTGGGCCTGGTGCCGGTGAATAATGACGGTATGGAGTCTTTGTTTGGGCTGCTTAAGCAGAATCTACCGCTGCATTACGGGTATATCTATTATCATGAAAAGTTGGTCAATGAGTGGAGTAACCCGAAAGGAGGAACCAACCGTATCAGTATTATTCGGACGCAGAGCAGTCTTGCTAAAGACCTGACGGTTGCGGATAATATATTTGTGCTGCGCGCGGGATTTCGCAAATGGTTCATGCAGCCGGAGGTTTTAAGGCGCCAGTTGATTCCCTTTATGGAGGAAATAGGGGTAACAATCCGCGCAGATGCTTATGTGGACGAATTGTCTGTCTTTGAAAAATTTGTGGTGGAGCTTTTGAAAGCCGTTATTGCGGGGAATAAACTGATCGTCTTGGAGAGTATCAGTACATTTATCAGTGACAGTGAGTTGGTGAAGCTTCATGAGATACTCAGATTTTATGCCGGGCAGGGGATTTCTTTTCTCTATATCACGGTACACTTTGAGGAGACAAGGCAGTTTTGCGATCGAACGGCACTCATGGAAGATGGGCATATCCTGAAATATTTTGACACCGAGGATTCTACACCGGAGAATATTTTTCTGCCCTGCGTGGAGGATTATGACCGCTGGGTGAGGATGCAGCTTGATGTGGTGGACGAGAGCAAAGGCGAGCGGGCAGCATTTGAAATAAGGTCGTTGTATCATGGCAACCTGCACAATCTGAATCTGCGTGTAAATGCAGGAGAATGTGTGGTAGTACAGGATACGGACAACTGTGCCCTGAGAGATTTTCTATCGCTGCTTCACGAAGTGAAGCCGCGAAGCGGACAGATTCTTGTAAACGGCAGGCCGGTTACTGATATCAGGGACAGGCGCATTGCCATCATACAGGAACTGCCGACAGAGACCATGATTTTTCAGAGTATGAGTTATCTTGATAATCTGTGCTTTAATATGGATCATCGCTTTAAGAAGATATGGCTTTTTAAGGGAATCCGTAAAAGCATTGTCAACGAATATGGCGCGCTGCTTGGTGAGGATGTTTTTTGTAAGCGCATTGGAGATCTCACTGTAAAGCAGAAGTACGATCTGGTATATACCCGGATCCTGCTGCAAAATCCGGGAGTAGTGTTTTGCGTACAGCCTTTCAAGAAGGCCGATGTGTCGATCAGAAGTCATATCTGGGAGCTGTTAGAGCGGTTTTTGAAAAAGGGAATCGCGGTGGTGATCCTGGCGGTAAATCTGGCAGATTCGTTAGCCCTCGCCGACAGATTGATCCGGATTCAGGATGGAACGGTGCAGGAAATATACAATAAGGAAGATTTTGTAAAGCTGCCGATCAATACGCCATGGCTGTATCTGTACCGGGAGAAATATGCAGCTGAGAAGAGACAATAGATTGAAATATGGTAATGTTATTGCTATTGATAAATAGTAAGTGTTAGAATGTATATAAAATATGTATTTTCAAATTTGCGTAAAGAAAAGGAGAGATTACACATGAGACTGGGAGCGTTGGAAGCAGGCGGTACAAAAATGGTATGTGCCATAGGCGACGAGACAGGAAAGATATTTGAGCAGGTGTCTATACCTACTGAAACGCCGGCGATTACGATACCGAGGCTGATTGAATATTTTGTGGAACGCAAGGTAGAGGCGCTGGGGATTGGATGCTTTGGCCCTATTGAGCTGGATCAAAATGCCGCTAATTACGGCAGTATTACTTCCACGCCCAAACTGGCATGGAGAGATTACAATATTGTCGACGCTTTTGCAAAAGCGCTGCATTGTCCGATCGGGTTTGACACGGATGTAAACGGTTCTGTGCTTGGAGAGGTTACTTTTGGACAGGCAAAGGGCAAAAGCTGCGTGATCTATCTCACAATTGGCACAGGAGTGGGCGGCGGAATCTATATAGAAGGACGGCTTCTTCATGGAATGGTACATCCGGAAGCGGGACATGTGCTGATCCGGAAACGGAGCGATGATACTTATGAAGGAAAATGTCCTTATCATAAAACTTGCCTGGAGGGACTGGCGGCCGGTCCTGCCATTGAAGAGCGCTGGGGACGGAAAGCGGTAGATCTGGCTGACAGACCGGAAGTATGGGATTTGGAGGCTGATTATATTGCACAGGCTTTAGTGGGATATATCCTGACTCTGTCGCCGGAAATGATCATCCTTGGCGGCGGCGTTATGCATCAGGAGCAGTTGTTCCCGCTGATCAGGGCAAAGGTGTTGGAATATCTGGGCGGTTATGTACAGTCCAAAGAGCTGGAGGACATTGATCACTATATCGTTCCGGCCAGCCTGCATGATGATCAGGGTATTATGGGCTGTCTGGAGTTGGCAAGAAGAGCGCTGGCCGGTGAATAGCCGCAGTCTGGAGAGCGTTGCAGCTACGCGGGATCATATCGGTTTATTACATATAAAACAACGGAGACGGGTTATTGTCCGTCTCCGTAATTCTTTGTATGTTTTAATATATAAAGGGTGCAAGTTTCTCCTTGATTTCTTCGTTTTCAGAATCATATCTAAGTTGAAGCGGTCCGGTTAAATCTAACGCCATGACCCCAAGTAGAGATTTAGCATCGACAGTTCTGCGTCCTTCACCCAGATCAAAAGTTGAGTCAAACTTTTCAATTATATCCACAAACTGCCTAATCTGATTAACACTATTAAACTTGACATTTACCTGCTGCATTAATTCATTCCTCCTTAATCATCATTGACACTATGAAAAATATAATGTTCACAAATCAATTCCGGATTCATTGCAATTCCCCTATTACGCAGGTTTCCCACAAAGTCTGTACTTTAGTCATACATCTGTCAAAATCTTTTGTTTGTTTTACCGTGTAGTCCTCCTTTCCGTATGTTTCTGTTGAAACCACTTGTTAAGATATAATATATTCTGATACATAAAATGTAAATATGCAGATTCTATAATTTTTTTTGTAATTTTTTGTAAATGGTGCTACATAATTTCAGCCTCTTTTGGGCCTGTAAGGCATGGTGCTAAATGGTTGTTTATTTCGGACAGCAAAATATACAAAAACGACCGTTCCCATCTGTCTATTGTGGGAACGGCCGTTCATATAACTGCTAAATACAGTGCTTAGTTATAGTTATCGATACAAGGCTGGAACATGTCCTTGGTCACGCCGCACAGAGGGCAGCACCAGTCAGCAGGGATATCCTCGAAAGCTGTGCCGGGTTTGATACCGTGCTCCGGATCTCCTTTCTCAGGATCATAAGTATATCCGCAAGGGTTACAAAAATATTTCTGCATGATCATTCGTCTCCTTATCTGTAAATTTGTCTGATTGTGTTTTCGTTTTGCAGAGGACAGGATCTGTTGCCGTATAGTCAACAGGCATGCCGCTGCAAATGCTTGTTTTTAGCTGAAGTATCTCTTAAGCAGGCCTTCGAATGCCTTGCCGTGTCTTGCCTCATCGCGGGCCATCTCGTGTACGGTGTCATGGATCGCATCAAGATTGGCAGCTTTTGCGCGTTTTGCAAGATCGAATTTGCCTGCGGTAGCGCCGTTCTCCGCATCTACTCTCATCTCCAGATTCTTCTTGGTGGAATCTGTTACTACTTCGCCGAGAAGCTCAGCAAATTTAGCAGCATGCTCTGCCTCTTCCCATGCAGCTTTCTCCCAGTAGAGACCGATTTCAGGATAGCCTTCTCTGTGAGCTACTCTGGCCATAGCAAGATACATACCTACTTCTGTACACTCACCGTTGAAGTTTGCTCTGAGATCAGCCATGATGTCTTCGCTGACACCTTTAGCAACGCCTACAACGTGCTCAGCAGCCCATTCTTTCTCGCCGTTTTGTGCCGTAAATTTCTCAGCAGGTGCGTTACATACCGGACATTTCTCCGGAGCTGCATCTCCCTCATGGACATAGCCGCATACTTGACATACAAATTTCATAATCATATTCTCCTTTTCTTTTTGATATATTGTAAGGCGTTATGCAAAACATATGCGCCTTATGGTCCATTATATTACGTAACGGTTCCGCACTATATTTTAATAGTCTTACTCCATTTATTGGTAATTATAACATAAAAAATAGTTTTATGACGAAGTTTTGTGATAACAGGTTCCACAAAGACCATGAAAGTAAGTAACATGTCCCTGAATCTCGCCGTCAAAATGCTCATTGGCGATCCTGGCTATGTGGTCTATATTATCCATTTTCAGATCCATTACGTTTCCGCATTGTGTACAGACACAGTGGTAATGTCTGGATGTATCCGCGTCAAAGTGATCTACGCCGTCACCTACCCGCAGGCGGTTGATTTCTCCCAGATCAGCTAACAGTGAAAGATTACGGTATACTGTACCGAGGCTGATATTGGGATATTCATGCCGGACATTCATATAAACTGTGTCAGCTGTAGGATGATCCTTACGTGTCATAAGGAAGTCTTTGATGACTTGTCTTTGTCTGCTGTATTTCAGTGCCATTTTTGATTCCCCTTAAAAATAGTAATGATTACTATTTCTGAAATTAATATAACAGACAAGCACGGGTATGTCAATCCTAATATTTTATTTTTATAATTTATAAATTTTTTATAAGATTATCGGAGATGTTTTATTTCTGTCTCCGGAAATTGTGGTATATTAATAATAAAAACGGCGGATCTTTTCAGGCCGCCAGGATAACCGGAACCTGCCTGTGGACAGCAGGATAGAAAGGAGATACTTCAGTGAAGTTCAGGACAAGGCTTTTGGTGACATCGATTACCATTGTGCTGGTGCCGCTCCTGTTGACTAGCATAGCATTTCTCGTCGTAGGAAGCCATGTGGAAGATGCGGAGAATGAGTTTGGCATTTTAGACAGGAATAATCTTTCCATCAGCTATACGTTAGAGAATTACAGTCATGTTACCGAGACTGTATTACAGGAGGTTAAGGATCAGATTGCGGAAGATTCTTCCAGGCTGGAAGATCAGAAATATCTGGATGAGATCAGCAGTGAACTAAATGATAAATTTTCTTATATTATTGTAAGAAAAGGGGACAGACTCTATTATACGGGCAAGGATAAAGCGGCCAGCAAGATATTTGAGATGCTTCCGGAATATGGCAATGATGTGCCGGATTCGGAGACGGGTTATTATTATAATGACAGCAAAAAACTTGTCAAACAGATTGACTTTCAGTTTATGGATGGGAGCGAGGGAAGTTTCTTTATTGTGACGAGCGTTAATTCCCTTATTTCCAAAAGCGCACTCAAAAAAATGATAGGGGCGTTTATCTTCGTATTGTGTTTGACCAGTATACTACTGACAAGAGGGATACAGAAAGGAATTTTTACGCCGATCAATCAGCTTAACATGGCGATGCAGAATATTGCGGAGGGCAATCTGGAATACATGCTGACTACGGAGGAAAAAGGCGAGATCGGCGAGTTGTATCGTAACTATGAAGATATGCGCCTCCGGTTGAAAGAATCGCTGGATGAAAAATTTGAACATGAGCAGAAGAATAAGGAGTTAGTCAGCAATATTTCGCATGACCTGAAGACGCCTATCACCTCGATCAAAGGCTATGTAGAGGGCATTATGGACGGTGTTGCCGATACGCCGGAGAAGATGAACAAGTACATTAAGACTATCTACGATAAGGCAAATGATATGGACCGGCTGATCAATGAGCTGACAATGTATTCCGGGATCGATAATAACAGAATTCCTTATACATTCCGCCGGATCAACGTGGCGGACTACTTTGGGGACTGTGTGGAAGAAGTAGGGCTTGATCTGGAATCCAAGAGCATACAGCTGAATTACGAGGCGTTGATTGAGCCGTCGACACAGATCATTGCGGATCCCGAACAGTTGAAGCGGGTGATCAACAATATCATAAGCAACAGCGTTAAATATATGAACAAAGAAAAAGGAATCATCGATATCCGCATTTTGGATGAGATAGACGCGATCCGGGTGGAGATCGAGGATAACGGTATGGGTGTTGCGGCCAAAGACCTGCCAAACATATTCGAACGGTTTTACCGGACAGACGCCTCCCGCAACTCTTCTAAGGGCGGCAGCGGCATTGGATTGTCGATCGTCAAAAAGATCGTGGAAGACCACGGAGGTTATATATGGGCGACAAGCAAAGAGAATGAGGGAACCTGCATGCACTTCGTAATTCGCAAATATATACCGTCGACGGAGACGGAGAGCTGAGCAGGGGCGAAAGGGATATAGAGCGGCAAATATACAGGGTGCCTGATCATGGCAGCCGGTGTGTAGACAACCAAATATAAGGAGAGAAAGGGTAACGGATATGAGTAAAATATTGATCATAGAAGATGAGGAGGCAATCGCAGATCTGGAGAAAGATTATCTGGAGTTAAGCGATTTCGAAGTGACAATCGAGAACACAGGAGATAAAGGACTGGAAACCGCCATGGGCGGGGATTATGATCTGGTGATCTTGGATCTGATGCTGCCCGGAATGGATGGATTTGAAGTCTGCAAGAAGATCCGGGAAGAGAAAAACATTCCGATCATCATGGTATCGGCCAAAAAAGACGATATTGATAAGATCAGAGGACTTGGTCTGGGGGCCGATGATTATATGACGAAACCTTTCAGCCCCTCAGAACTGGTGGCAAGGGTTAAGGCGCATATGGCGCGCTATGACAGACTGGTGGGCAGCAGCCAGAAGATGAACGATATCATTGAGATCAGAGGACTTAAGATTGATAAGACAGCCAGACGGGTCTATATAGACGGTGAAGAAAGAGTTTTTACCACAAAAGAATTTGACCTTTTGACTTTCCTGGCGGAGAATCCAAACCACGTGTATTCCAAGGAAGAGCTGTTCCGGGAGATCTGGGATATGGATTCGATCGGTGATATCGCTACGGTCACCGTGCACATTAAGAAAATTCGTGAAAAAATAGAATTTGACACCGCAAAACCACAGTATATCGAGACAATCTGGGGTGTCGGATACCGATTTAAGATATAAAATACCACAGACAGATTGTGATCTGCAGGAGACTGATATGAATGAGGGACGGATCCTCTATGAGGATGAGGATATGATCGTATGTCATAAAGCGGCGGGTATCGCCACACAGACTGCCAGAATCGGGCAGGCCGATATGGTGAGCGAAGTGACAAATTATCTGATGAATCAGACCTATGTAGGGGTAGTCCACAGGCTGGATCAGCCGGTGGAGGGTGTGCTCGTATTCGCCAAAAGTAAACGGGCGGCTTCAGAGCTTAGCAGACAGATTGCAGACAACCGGATGGAGAAAGATTATTATGCCGTGATCTGCGGACAGGGATCCGCGCGGCGGGGAACTTTAACGGATTATCTGTTAAAAGACGGTAAGACAAATATGTCCGGTGTCGTGCCGCCGGAGATCAAAGGGGCTAAGAAAGCGGTTTTGGAATATGAGATTTTGGCACAACATATTGTGCTAGAGCAGGTGAATCCGGAGGGACGCATCGCGCTTGTGCGGATTCGTCTGCATACCGGCAGGCATCACCAGATCCGGGTACAGATGAGCCATGCGGGGATGGGGCTGTTAGGAGACTATAAATATGCGGATAAAGAGACGGCATATGTATCGGGACAGATGCATGTCAAGGAGGTAGCGCTGTGCGCATACCGGCTTGCGCTGCGGCATCCGGTAAGCGGCAAACGGATGCAGTTTCAGATCAGACCAGAGGGAAAATGCTTTCAGATGGAGGAGTTTCTGCCATATTATGAAAGTTCAGACACACCGTGTATGTAGAGACAACCATTTGCAGCTGTAGGATAAACCCACATAACGACTGGCAAAAATATGCAGCGGGGCTGCCGCATAAGGATGTGCAAACACAGCATAATAGATAAGGAAAGTAGCGTAAGATATATCGATAGAGATAGCAAAAGAGCAGAATAGGGAATGAACATGAGAAGCAGAGAATGAACTCCTGCTTCTTTTCTGTTTCAGGGGAGCGCATATATGGTTGAAAAGAACTTATGGAACAGCAAATTAATTAAAATATGCCTGGTGTTTGCCGGCGTCTGGTTTTTCTTCCGGTATATATTTACATTGGTCGCCCCGCTTATCCTTGCGTTTTTGCTGATCACACTTTTCTATCCACTGTTGGGAAAGATCCAGCGCCGTATTCCGCTCAGGAAAAAGTTTCTGGCGGTAGGGATCATCCTGCCGCTGCTTTTGCTCATAATCGGAATATTGTGGGCGGTCATGATATTGGGAGGCAGGCAGTTGGAGGGGCTGCCCGTGTTTTGTGCGCAATTGGGAGAAAAGTTTCAGGGGTTTTTTCATCAGTGCTGCTGCGGGCTGGACGGCAAATTCGGATGGAACGGAAAGCAGATTGAAAGCTTTGTCGTTGAGAGGATGACTGTTATCATGGAAAATGTACAGATACAGGTGGTGCCAAGGATCCTGTCTTCCTCTTATAACTGCTTTAAGGGAATTTTTGCGGCCATCGGTTTTCTTGCGATCACATGTATCACGGCATTTCTGTTGGAAAAGGAGTATGCGGGCATTGTGTCTCATCTGCAAAAATCCGAGGATCTGAGATTCGTCTGGTCGGTGACAGAGGGGGTCCTGACATATATCATTACGTTTATTAAAGCGCAGGGGGTAATCCTGCTCATGATCAGCATACTCTGCGGAGTAGTTCTGAGCATGGCGGGTATTCCCGGGGGCATCCTGTGGGGAATACTGGCAGGCATTCTGGATATGCTGCCATTTATCGGTACGGGAATCGTGCTGGTGCCGCTGTCCATATGGCAGTTGTTAAATGGGCGGTATGTGAGCATGGTAGTATGCCTTGTACTATATGGAGCATGTATTCTGCTCAGGGAACTGTCAGAGCCAAGGCTGATCGGCAGGCAGATCGGTGTTGCGCCCGTTTATATGCTGCTCGCCGTCTATACGGGTATTAAGCTGTTTGGAGTCGGCGGTATCATCAAGGGACCGCTTGCCCTGATCATGATCATGGAAATCTTAAAAGTAATGAAAGCAGACCAGACAAAGTTTGACGAACAAGGGGCATTAGATTATGATTAAAAAGAACATATTTTGCAGAGAGATGAGGAATCGTGATGCAGGATCGATCGTATTGGCATAAAGATGTATGCCAGGGTATTGTTATGGCGTATTTTCTTGTAATGGCAGCCATATATCCTTTTTATGCGCCGGGAGGATACATGCGGATCGGCGAGGTGAAGTATGAGTTTTTTCGTAACGTCAGCCTGATCACGCTGGCGGTACTGGCCGGTATGCTTCTGCTGTCTGTATTCCTGCGGCGCGGACAGGGATGGATTTTCAAAGCATATAAAGGACTGTCGGCTACGGATTGGTTTGTTTATGGGTATTGTGTGATGGTGATGCTCTCTTATCTGTGGTCCCCTTATAAAGAAGATGCGCTTTGGGGGATGGAAGGCTGGTATATGGGCGTTGTCACACAGATGATATTTGTGCTCGTCTATTTCTTTTTTTCCAGGTACTTCCACTGTCATCCGGTGTGGACAGGCATATGGATGACTGCGGCGGCAGCCGTTTTTGTATTGGGCGTATGCAACAGATATTCTGTGTATCCGATTGAGATGGCAGGACAGGAGACGACGTTTATTTCCACGCTGGGTAATATCAACTGGTTCTGCGGTTACTGGTCCGTGACGGCGCCTTTAGGCATCGTGCTGTATTGGTGCTGTGAACGGCGAGGGGTTCGTCTGGCGGCGGGAATTTACAGTGTGATTGCAATGCTTACCGGAGTAGTGCAGGGGAGCAACAGCGCATATCTTGTTTTTATCTTCGTATTTTTGACGCTGCTGTTTCTTTCTTTTGCCAGTAATCAGAAATTGTATCGTTTTCTGGAACTGTGCATGATGTTTGCAATGAGCTGTCTGCTGGGGTGGGGGCTGACGCATGTGCCTGGTCTTACCTATAATTATCAACTGTACACGGCAGATAGTTCAAGGATTACCATGGTACTGTTAGCGGGCGACGTAGCCCTGTGCATATTTGCGGCGGCGGCAGGTTGTTATATTGTGTTCCGTATGTTGGATCATTTTGGCCGTTTTCACATAGAGAGGCACAGATGGTGGTGGGTCATTGTGACCGTCATTGTCATATTGTTCGTAGGCAGAGGCGTATTTTTCCTGATGCTTGACAGTGAGATTCTGGTGGTTCGGGAAGTGCCTTTTACGATGGAACGGGACAGCTATATGGTCATAATGTTTGATGAGGACTGGGGCAACGGCAGAGGGGCCACATGGAACTGCGGCATCGCAGCGTATCAAAGCATGGATATTGTACATAAGGCCATCGGGATCGGGCCGGACTGTTTTGCCGATTATGTGTATGATGTGCCGGAACTGGCAGAGAAACTGGCCGACCAGTTTACGAATCTGAGACTGACGAACGCACATAATGAGCAGATCACAATGCTGGTCAACACGGGTGTGCTGGGGTGGTTGTGCTATATGGGTATTTTTGTGACAGCGCTGATACGATACCTGAAGAAAGCGTCAGGGGAGCCGGCCTTATATCTGTACGCTATCAGCATGCTGGCGTATCTTGTACATAATATGGTCAGTTTTCAACAGGTGTTGAGTACGCCTTATGTCTTCATGGTGATAGGGATCGGGGAGAAGATCTGGCGTGAGAAGAATACGGTAAGAGGAATGGCAGATGAGCAGTAAAGCAATAAAAAACGGCATTCATAAATCATCTCCGGAGAGTGCGGGCATGGTGATCGTAGGGCAGATCATAGAATATCTGCTTGCGATCGTATTGGTCATCCTGTGCTTTGCGGTGACGCTGTATGCCAAAGACGGATATCATCAGATCGGGAATGCGAAATTTGCCGCTTACAGAACCGTTATGGTGATCGGGGGTATTCTTCTGCTTGTGGCGCTTGTCCCATATATTGTTCTCTGGGTCAAAAGATATATGAGAGAGCACGGAAAGATTCAGTTATCCGTTACCGATGGGTTTGTGCTGGCCTATCTGGGTTTGACGGTGTTATCTGTAATTTCCGGGGGTTTTTATGAAGATGCTCTGTGGGGGTGCTTTGGATGGAATATGGGCTTTATGTCTCAGCTCAGTTTCGTGCTGCTCTACTTTTGGGTATCTCGATTTGGCCGTTATCATCGGCTGATATTGACGGCATTGTGCACTGCAGCCGTTATTGTATATGTGATCGGTATACTGCACCGCCTGCTGATCGATCCGATCGGGTTCTACGACGGACTGGAAGGCTATCAGAAAGCGCAGTTTCTCTCTACTTTGGGGCAGGCTACATGGTATGGCAGCTTTCTGGCGGTGACGCTCCCTCTGGGGATTGGAACGTTGCTATGGAGTGAACAAAAGCTTTGGAGTGTGTTAGGCGGAATTTTTACAACTCTTGGCTTTTGTACTCTGGTGACGCAGAACAGCGACAGCGCTTATTTTGCTATGGCAGGTGTTTTCCTGATTCTTTTTATGGCTTCGATGGAGACGCCGGCAAAGATATGGCGTTTTATGGGAGTTCTTACGCTTTTTTTCGGAGCAGGCAAATGGATGTGTCTGCTGATGCGGCTCCACCCTAATCCGGATCTGCAGGTGGATTTCATTACAGATCTGATGTGGAATTCGTGGATCACGTGGGTGTTGTTTGGTATCTGCCTGTTGGCAGCAGTGGCCATGTATGCTGCAAAGACAAAGAGAACAGGGAGGGAGCGGAGAGCCGGAAAGAGTGATGCCGGGGACGGAACAGGGTTTAGCGGCCGACATACCATAGCGTATCGGATCGTACCGATCGCTGCTGTGGCAGCAGTGGCGGCGATTGTCCTTGTGATCTGCCTGCAGGCGCGGGGTGTTTTTCCGGAATCGATTTCCGAGCGGCTTTCCCAGGTGTCCTATTTTAACTGGAATGATGACTGGGGCAATGGCAGAGGCAGAATCTGGCGGTTCAGCGCCAAAGTTTTTGCAGAGGAAGACATAGTAAATAAACTGTTAGGAGTGGGACCGGACTGCTTCAACAGTTATGTGTCTGATCATTATGGCGAGGAAGCTAAATTGCTCTGGGGAGAGAAGATGTTGACCAATGCCCACAATGAATGGTTAAATATTCTTATCAATGGCGGTATCTTAGGAGCAGGGGCTTATCTGGGAATCTATGTGACAGCGATCCGGAGATTTCTGTCGGCAGGCAGAAAAGGTAATGCTGCGGTGTTGATCGGTATTGCCGCCGCCGGGATATCTTATCTGTGTTACAATTTTTTCTGCTATCAGCAGGTGCTGTGCACGCCGTTTATCTTTATTCTAATGGGGGCTGGGGAATATATTGTAAGAGAAAGCAGGGAATAACGATGGTGTGTTGTCCTGTAGTTATGTATGCAGACAACGAAGATGCGCCATATGTGCGTAAGACATATGGTTGAAGAGAGGAGGATATCATGGGAGTATTGGAGGAAAAGAGAGCGATTCTCGAACAGTTTCAGTTAGAGGGTAAGATCGTGGATGTGCAGTCTCATGGAAGCGGGCATATCAATCATACGTTCCTGGTTACGACGGATAAGGAGCGCAGGTATATTCTACAGAAGATCAATACGGATATTTTTCGGGATACGGCGGGACTGATGGAAAATATCGTAAACGTTACATCTTATCTCAAGGAGCGTATTGTGCAGGCAGGCGGGGATCCTGAGCGGGAGACGATGACCGTGATTCCTACCGTGCAGGGCGCATATTATTATACCGATGAAGAGGGCAGTGACTGGCGGGTTTATCTGTGCATCGAGGGGATCATTACATTGGATCAGGTAGAGAAACCGGAAGATTTTCTTGCAAGCGCCAGAGCTTTTGGAAACTTTCAGGCACAGCTTGCAGATTATCCGGCACATACGCTGCATGAGAGCATACCTGATTTCCACAATACGCCCAAGCGTTATGCGGATTTTGAGAAAGCCGTGGAGGAGGATGTATGCCACAGGGCAGCGTCCGTAGCGGAGGAGATCGCATTTATCAGAGAACGCAGGGATGAGATTCCTTTTCTGACTGATCTGTTGAAAAAGGGGGAGCTTCCTCTGCGGATCACCCACAATGACACGAAGCTTAACAATATTCTGCTGGATGAAAAAACCCATGAAGCAGTCTGCATCGTTGACCTGGATACGATCATGCCGGGGTTGTGCGCATATGACTTTGGTGACGCCATTCGTTTTGGCGCCAACACTGCGGTGGAGGATGAACAGGATCTTGGCAAAGTATCACTTTCCCTGGAATTGTATCGTGCGTATGTCAGGGGATTCGTGGAGGGATGTGGCGGAAGGCTGACAGATAAGGAGCTTGAGACGCTGCCTATGGGCGCCAAGACGATCACCATGGAGCAGGGCATCCGTTTCCTCACGGATTATCTGCAGGGAGATACCTATTATCATACAGAGCGTGAGGGACAGAACCTTGACAGATGCCGGACACAGCTTGCGCTGGTGGCGGACATGGAACGGAAATGGGAACAGATGGCAGTCGCTGAATGTATGTAGGGTATGTCAGGCCAGGAAATATCGGCGCTGAAAGGATCGGGTGAGAATATCCTGTGAAATCTCCCGGTTGACAAAACGTGCCCATGCGGCTAGAATAAGTAAAAATATAATTGTTCTATGGACAGTTATTTCATAAGTTGGACGTGACGAAGAAGAGAATAGTACGGATGCGGAAAGTGCCAGAGAGAGGATTTATGGTGGAAGATCCTTACGGGAAGCGTTCGGAACCGGCCTTGGAGTCCTGCGTGAAGAGCGCAGCGTGGCACCGGCGATAACGGTATGAGAAGCAGAGCATATACGATATGCTAATTTAGGGTGGTACCGCCGAGATTTCGGTCCCTATGGGGACAGAAGTTTTGGCGGTTTTTATATGATTCAAAAACAGACGAATAAATATTTGTTTAAAAACAAGGAGGGAAAAGAAATGGCCGACAAGAAATTAGTGGAGGCGATCACTTCGATGGAAGATGATTTCGCGCAGTGGTACACCGATGTGGTCAAGAAAGCGGAGCTGCTTGATTACACGAGCATCAAGGGATGTATGGTATTCAAGCCTGCAGGCTATGCGATCTGGGAGTTGATCCAGCAGCAGATGGATGCCATGTTTAAGGCGACGGGAGTGCAGAATGTATATCTGCCTATGTTTATTCCGGAAAGCCTTTTGAATAAGGAAAAAGATCATGTGGAGGGATTTGCGCCGGAGGTGGCATGGGTGACTCATGGAGGGCAGCAGCCTTTGCAGGAGCGGCTTTGTGTCAGACCTACTTCAGAGACGCTGTTTTGCGATTATTATAAGAATGTTGTACAGTCTTACCGTGATCTGCCTCAGTTGTGCAATCAGTGGTGTTCTGTTGTCCGCTGGGAGAAAGAGACAAGACCTTTCTTAAGAAGCCGTGAGTTCTTGTGGCAGGAGGGACATACCGCTCATGCGACAGCGCAGGAGGCGGAAGAGCGGACAATACAGATGCTAAATGTGTATGCCGACTTCTGTGAGCAGGTACTGGCGATTCCTGTCATTAAAGGCCGCAAGACGGATAAAGAGAAGTTTGCGGGCGCTACGGCAACCTACACAATTGAGGCTCTGATGCATGACGGCAAAGCATTGCAGTCTGGCACAAGCCATAACTTTGGGGATGGCTTTGCTAAAGCTTTTGATATTCAGTTTACGGATAAGGACAACACGTTGAAGCATGTGCATCAAACATCCTGGGGAACGACGACACGCCTGATCGGTGCGGTGATCATGGTGCATGGCGACAATTCCGGTCTGGTGCTGCCTCCCAGGATCGCGCCCACTCAGATCATGATCATTCCGATTCAGCAGAAGAAAGAGGGCGTGTTGGATAAGGCTTACGAGCTTAGAGATAGACTAGGCAGTTTCCGCGTGAAAGTGGACGATGCGGATAAGAGTCCCGGATGGAAATTCTCAGAGCAGGAGATGCGCGGTATTCCGATCCGTGTAGAGATCGGTCCCAAAGACATTGAGGCTAACAAATGCGTGATCTGCCGCCGGGATACGAGGGAGAAAATAGAAGTGTCCCTGGATGAACTGGAAAGCAAGGCCGGAGAAATTCTCGACACAATACAGGCAGAGATGTTGGAGCGCGCCCGTGCGCACAGAGAGAGCCATACCTACACGGCCAAAGATATGGATGAGTTCCGCAGACTGTTTACGGAGGAATCCGGATTTGTCAAGGCGATGTGGTGCGGCGAGCAGGGCTGCGAGGACCAGATTAAGGAAGAACTTGCGGTTACGAGCAGGTGTATGTCTTTTGAACAGGAGCAGATAGCAGATACATGCGTATGCTGTGGCAAGCCTGCGAAGAAGATGGTATACTGGGGTAAGGCATATTAGAGCAGTAGAAAGAAGACAGGGAAAATGATATTGTGGAAAGGGAGGGTTTCAAAATGAATGTATTAGTGATTAATTGTGGATCTTCTTCGCTGAAATATCAGTTGATCAACAGCCAGTCAGAAGAGGTGCTTGCCAAAGGGCTGTGCGAGAGAATCGGGATTGACGGCAGTGCGATCGTTCATCAGCCCAAGGGCGGTGATAAAGTAAAAACACAGGTGGATATGCCGAACCATACGGCGGCAGTGAAGCTGGTGATCGAGAAACTGACCGATTCCGAGGTTGGGGTGATCAGATCTTTAGATGAAATTGATGCAGTAGGGCACCGCATCGTGCATGGCGGAGAGAAATTTGCGACTTCTGTTGTGCTGGATGAGGAAGTGCTTGCCGTTATCGAGCAGTGCAATGATCTGGCGCCGCTGCACAATCCTGCTAATCTGATCGGCATTAATTCCTGCAGGGAGATCATGCCGGACGTGCCGATGGTGGGAGTATTTGACACGGCGTTCCATCAGACGATGCCGAAGAAAGCATATCTGTATGGGCTTCCATTGTCCTACTATGAGGATTATAAGGTGCGCCGCTATGGATTCCACGGTACCAGTCATGATTTTGTATCTAAAAGAGCGGCACAGATTCTTGGAAAAGATGTCAAAGATCTGAAGATCATCGTGTGTCATCTTGGCAACGGCGCTTCCGTGTCCGCAGTCCAATATGGTGAGTCGGTGGATACATCCATGGGACTGACGCCCTTAGAGGGATTGATCATGGGGACCAGATCCGGCGACCTGGATCCGGCGATCATTACCTTTATTGCAGAAAAAGAGGGTATTACCGCAGAGCAGGTTATTGACATCTGCAACAAGAAGTCGGGTGTGCTTGGCTTATCAGGCGGCATTTCCAGTGATTTCCGTGATCTGGCGGAGGCGAAAGCACAGGGAAATGCGGCGGCTGAGACGACCCTTGAAACCTATGCATACCGCGTAGGAAAATATATCGGTGCGTATGCGGCGGCCATGAACGGTGTGGACGCGATCGTATTTACTGCTGGCGTGGGAGAGAACAATGCTGAGGCGCGGGCGCTGATCGGGCAGTATATCGGATTTTTGGGAACCAATATTGATCCGGAGAAAAATAAGCTGCGGGGCGAGGAAGTCATTCTCTCCGATGAGGGAGCGAAAGTTACGACGATGGTCATTCCCACCAACGAGGAGCTTGCGATTGCCAGAGAGACGGTACGGTTGACGCAGAAATAGAAATTATAGAGGAAACAGTATGAACAGGCGTAAACGCAAAAAGAAAGGGATGGGAAAAATCCTGTTCCTCACCTTTATCATTATCGTATGTGTGATTGTTATAGCTGGGTTTGCCAAAGAATACTTGATGGGCGGAGTGAAATCTGCGGTGACGAAGAAAGTGACCGAGCAGGTGATGGAACAGACATTCCAGAAAGCGCTGGAAAGTTCCGGCGATCCGGCTGCGGCGACGAAGGCCAAAGAGATCGTAAACAACATGGACGAGGGAGATAAAGAAGAGGCGGCGGCCATCGTCGGGAAATATGCCGATAAGGAGACGCTCTCCGATGTCATGGAGATCGTGGGTGACGGGATTAACAGTGAGTCACTTGCCGAGGTGGAACAATACCTGCGGGATAATGTATCTGAGGAAGATGTACTCAAACTGCAGGATCTATATGAGAAATATGGAGAGAGCGTTTTAGAAACAGATTAACTTGACGGCTGGTAAACAGAGCATAAATCAAAACGGAGAGCTAATTGCCTTTATAAGCGGTTAGCTCTCTTTTACTATTTCAGTCATATTTGTGGGTTGCAAGAAAACAAATAATCCCGATCAGGATCATCAGTACACCGGAACCGGCAAACCAGAGGTTGACACCGGCCATTTCGCTGATTGGGCCAGCCAGGATCAGTCCCACAGGAGTTGCCAGAGTCATGGCTGTGGACAGCATGGAAAAAACCTTACCCATCATTTGCGGCTCAATAGTTTCCTGGATATGCGCCATCAGAGGCACATTGAAAAAGGTTCCCGAGGCGCCCATAACAAAACAGCAGAGAACAAACAAAGGAAAGCCGCTGCCGGGAAGTATGCCGCTGCAAAAGGCGGCAAGACCGAGAACGCCGATCGCGGTGGAGATCATGAGAAAGCGCCTTTTCATGCCGCCCCATATACCCACTGCCAGAGAAGATAACAGCAGCCCGCCGGAGAAAACAAACTCAACCACTGCGTTGTGCGTTGCCGTTCCCATATAGTGGATACGGACAAGAAGCGGAAAAAGGGAACCAAGGGGCATATAAAGTATGCTGGCCATAATGATCGGGAAGAAAGCCGCCATCAATGGTTTATTGTCTTTCATGGCATGAAATCCCTGTTTGATATCGGTCAGCAGATGTATCTTTTCATGTGTTCCCGGAAGATCCGGGAGCGAGATTGTCAACAGGCACAATATTGCCGCGGCGGCGCCGAAAATATCCACCAGCATGATCGGAGCGATGGGCAGTACAGCCATCATCCCTGCGCCGAGAGCCGGGCCAAGCATTGTTGAGAGGGATGTGATCAGATTGCCAAAACCGCCCGCCTTTGTCAGCATCTCAACGGGAACAAACATGGGGATGGCCGCCTGCATGGCGGGTGCATGGAAAGTATTCCCGACACCCCGAACAAATAAAATAAGAAAAATAAACCAGACCGGAGGGGCGCTGCTGATCCAAAAGGCGATTCCCAGAAAAACACTTGATAATGCCACGAGACCATCAGCCGCAATCATGACTGTTCTGCGGTTGTACCGGTCGATCCACACGCCGGCAAAAGGCCCCAGCAACATATTGGGCAGGAAAGATACGATCGTTGCAAGGGTGAGCGTGACGGCCGATTCCGTGTAGGCGGTAAGCCACCATATGATGGCAAATTGCACTGCCGCGGAGCCAAGAAGGGAAAAGGCCTGTCCTGTATAAATAGTGATAAATGTTTTTTTCCAGTGTTCTTTATTCATGAGTCCTCTCTTTCCCGGAAGGAGTTTCCTTTGGCAATCGGAAATATATCCAACCTTTTTGCTGTTTTGCATTGGACTAAGTATAATATACGCCGCTTCTTTTTTCTATCAATTTGGGCAGGAACTTTGTCAACTGATCTTAACATATTGTGTTAAAGAATAGATAGTTTATTTTTATAGTCAATATTGTTGCCGGACACATAGGCACAGGAGTGATTTCGGGAGAACAAAATTTCCATGATATCTATTCATATGATAAAGAAAACTAATTCCCCCAAATTCGGGGGAATTATAATTACCACAGTTCGAGGCTGTCTTCTGCATCAACCCATATTTGCAAGTTACCATCAAGTGCAGACTCAAGGGTTTGCGGACTTTTGGAAGATAAAATATAATAGTTAATAAATACTATAAAATGTGTCTTATCAGAATTTCAATTTATGATAAATATGCAGGCGGTTGACAAGGAAATTTAGAGGGTTAGAAGCTATGACTGTAAATGAGAAGATGAAACTTGTAATTGATCTGGCAGAGCAGGCATTAGAGAAAAATGAATTACCGATAGCCTGTATTATATTCCACAATGATACAATAGTAGCTCAAAGTCATACATCTGAAAGCGAAGATAATAGATTATTGGTTCACGCAGAGTTAAAAGCTCTGATGGAACTGGATCAGAAAAGAATGAGCGCAAAAGAAAAAAGGCAAATGGAATTGTTTACTAATTTAGAACCTTGTATGATGTGTTTGGGTGCTTCAATAGCATCATTTGTTGGCAAGGTATATTATTCACTTGACGCACCCTCCGACGGTGCGGCTCAATGGGCTGTGAAATCATGGAATGATTTCCACACGGCATCGTCTTTTTGTCTACCGGAAATTACATCTGGAATTTTAAGAGCTGAGAGCCAGGCGTTATTCAAGAGATACATAAATATTAACAAGGACAGCCCATTGGTGGAATGGGTCAAAACTCTTATCCAATAAGACGATAAATAATAATTTATCGAATGACCAACAATAAAGGAGTGAACAAAATGGCATTGACCGAACATGAGAAGTTTTGGAATGAAATTTCCCAGATAGAAGAAGTCGACTATGATGACGAAATGATAAACCGCCTTTTGAGGTTTAAAGCAATTCAATGTCATTTATCAGGGGTTCACACAATTCTGGATGTAGGAGCAGCAACAGGAGCTTATTCTATCCCTCTGGCCAGAATGGGATTTGATGTAGTACATTTGGATTTGTCTGATGAAATGATTCAGACAGCAAAAGAGAACGCGGCAGACTTGGCCAATATTCGTTTTATCAAACATGATGCATCCTGCCTTGATGTATTTGGTGACGATGCATTTGACCTCGTGCTATGTTTTGATGGAGCAATTTCTTTCTCTGGAGGCAAGGCAGGAAATGTGATTTCCGAAATATGCCGTGTTGGTAAAAAGGTTATGCTCTCCGTTTCCAGCAAAAGCTGCATGACGGCTACATGGCTGAACTACTGTCTTGCCAAACTGAACCGTATCCATCCATCTGTAAAAGACATGATGGAAACGGGCTATTTTAGCAAAGAAAACTATGATGATGTTGATGAACTGACTTCAATTACCGAATTAAAGGCCTATGATGTTGACGAGCTGAGGGAAATTTTGGAAAAAAACGGAATGAATGTTCTGGAATGTCACAGTATCGGCAGCCTGACACACCTGTATTTGCTGCATCTTTATCGGCAGAATAGCAAAGAAGAAGTGCATAAAAAAATCAATGAAATCAGTACCAACAAGGAATTTCTTGAAATCTGCGATTACTATGACAAGTATGTAATGCCAAGTGGTATGGGCAGTTTCAGAAGGGCTGGTATATTTGCAATAGCTGAAAAACCGTAAGCCAAATTTCAGTTATAATTTTAATCATAATTAATAATAAGGCAGTCAGATTTTACAACCCTTCCATCTTTCCAATGATTAAAGAAAAGGCAATCCAGTTCTTTCCATTGATGTCCATATTTCTGCATCCGATATCACAATCCCATTCCCTGCAAAGACATTTTAAGTGATATAGTCCAAGTCCTCTTCCACTTCCTTTTGCGCTTTTTTCAAAGCTGAACCATTCTGCAATATTATCATAAGCAGCATACGGAAACGGGTTCCTGATCACAAACTCATATTTATCACCCGCTTCACAGGCGGAAAAGAAAATTTCCTTTCCGGCCGCATCTTTTACTGCTTCTATCGCATTGTCAAACAATATTCCGAGCATTTCAATCACATAATATACCGGCACACGACATTGACCGATCCCGCCCGTTATCTTATAGTCAATCGCTATTCCATCGTCTTCCGCTGTCTGGAATTTTCCGCATAAATATCCTGTCAGCATATCATTACCCAGCAGCAATAGATCATTGTATTTATTTTCTTTCCGTAATTGATTACAGTACGCTTCCTCTATCTGCACAAGTTCTTCGGGCGTCCTGCATGTATAATGAAAGGAAGAGATCGCTTCCATATGATTCTTTAAAGCATGCTGGCGCAGTCTGACCTTCGTCAGTAAATGTTCATAGTTTTTTCTGCTTCCTTCTATTTTGCCAAGCTTTTCTTTCATGCTTTCCGCTTCGCTCTGCGCAGCATCCCACTTTACGATCACAAACAGCAGCATTAAAATTGCGGGGATCGAGAGTAAGTAATACTGCGCCTGCACTTCACTAAACCGCTTCATCTGTAACAGAATCACCACGACCACTATACCCGTAAAAGCCAATACTGTAATCATAAACTTATGATACCGGCATATGCGCTTCTTCAAACGATGCAGCCCGTTTGTAAAAAGAAGTACGGTAAAAACAGTTAGGGACATCATATTGATTACAACATATCCTATATATTCATCGTCTATCCGCAATGTATTTACAAAAAGAGCACACATAAACTGTATGGCGGTCACCAATACCATACATAAAACCAGCCCTGTTATCGTTTCCCCGATGGAACTGTGAAATCTGGCTTTACAATATACAAACAAAATCATATACACCAAAAAAGTGTAGACTGCATTTAAATGATTGCCGTTGATAATTGCCAATGTAATCCATATACTAAAAAACGCGCCAAGCGTTTTCCTATCCGGTTTTAATTTTTCACCGTAAATACAGTAAATGCAAATAATCGTCGTCAGAATTTCCGCAGTCAGGGCAATGTGTACCAGCATAGCTATTGAAAATATCCCTTCATATGTTTTCTGAACATAACGCCAATCTCAACCATACCGCTGTCATCCTTCAGATGAATCATCCGATTGGGTATGTCCACATTTTGAACGTACTTTTTATTTATGATCGTATTCCGGCTGCATTGAATGAAATCAGGACTATCCGTCTCCTCCAGAAGCTTCTTCAAGGTAATATAAGGTACTTTTAATATGTCCCCCTGTCTGGTATATATGTGCATGATATGCCCGCTGCTCTGCGCATACGTGATATCTTCCCGTTCAACCGCCAGAATAATCCCTTCTTTACGAAAAAACAAGGTTTTGTTCCCCTTACCGGTTTCCGGAAATTTCAGACATTGTTCCACAGATCGTTTTACCTTCTCTTCGTCAAAAGGCTTTTCGATAAAGCTGTAGCAATGAAGCTTCTCGTATGTGTATAGTCTGGAATCTTCCAATGCAGTGATAAAAATAACCGGCACAAAACGATAACGCTCCACCTCCCGGATATTTTCAGAAAATTTCAACCCTGAAACGTCTCCCGGACGGTTTGTATCCAGAATAATATCTATCAAAAACAGATCAATGGTTTTCTCCATGGCACACTGATAAGCACTCTTAATGTCCGCAAAACAATATACCGTATTCTTCATATCCACTTCCCTGATTATGCCTGCCAGATGCTCCAGTGCCGCTAAATTATCTTCTAAAACAAGTATTTTTCTCAACTAAAACTCCTTCCATGAACCCTGTCTCTTTTTACTTATTTTATACCAGTTCAGGCTCATTTGCAAAGGAGCGTAAAACAAAAAACCGGCGGCATTCCGGGATTTTCAGATCCGGAAATACCACCGGTTATTTTTCTTATCAATTCTGACACTCACATATCGCCATTTACCTTCCGCTTTTCCATATCTATATCCGTCACTGTCACCTCTGTCTCTTCACTCTCATAACCCGCAATTAAAAAAGCGTAAACCGGCACGATAAACAATATAAACAGATATTTCATACTCTTCCCCGCATCCCGAAGACGCATTGCACATGCCGCAAGATAAATCACACCGCCAAGGATTCCCACAGCGCACCTTCCAAAGTCTCCGAGTACATCCCCTGTCTCTAAATTGACAGCCAGCATAATAAATATGAAACAGACAACCCCCATTGCTATCCAGAATGCTTTCTTGTCCATTTTTCCCTGTTTCAGCTTTTTCATTTTTTGAGAATCTCCCTCTTTTGTTTTATACCATCTGCTTTCTCATTTTATTCCCTCCCATTCTTTTCTTCAAATACCTATTGTTCCTATATGCAAGTATCTTAGCGCAATTGGTTGTCTGCTCCTGCGTATGATCCTTATAAGCGACTCCTGATTTCCTCAAACTCTTCCATCGTTACCGGCTGCTCCCGATACTTAAATTCATCCTCAGCCGAATATTTGTCTTTCCCTTTATAGAACGCCCCTAACCGGAAGAAATCCACCAGACAGCCACAGGAATCATATTGCCTGACGAAATAGCATTTTCTTTCCCCATGTGACACATCCTCGCTTACAATAACGCTCTTTCCTTCCATTTCAGAAACATGCGCCTGACCGGCAGTGCCGTATGCTTCCATCACAATGTAAACGGTGCCGCCGATCACATCCAGAAAAATACAATTTCCCATATAGTCGCACATAACCAGCTCTTCTTCGCCGTCATTGTCAAAGTCTGCGAACTGCATCCGCCCCTCGCCGTCTCCCTCGATAAAATTCATATAGAGATCCTCATAGCTTCTCATGACAAACCCTTCTTCCGGAATATCCGTTATCTCCTCCACATAGTACAGGGCATCCGTCTTTCCGGCAATAAAATCGTCCAGCACCTCCCTGCTGTTTGAAATTCTGCCTGTATTTTTCAGCGCATCATCTATATTGTCATATAAATAGCCGCAAGGGGTCAACTGATCATATCCCAGATCAGACAGCCGGCTTAAAAACTTCTCGTTTTCTATTTCTCCCCGCTCATTGTATGTGTGCCATATATTGTCCGTGAATTTTGCTTCCAGCTCCAAAGTAAACGAACCGTTTTCATATCTGAGGTAATAATCACATCGTTCCCCTTCACCGCTATGTACACGGATCAACCCCCGGCGAGGAACATATTCAAACCAATAAAAGGCCAAGTCTCCTGCAGCGTTTTCCAAAACATGTCTTGGCCCATACGCCTTCGCCTTAATTCCGGCATCGGGCATGTGTATCTCCACAATCTTTGATCCGTCAAAAGTATAAAGGCGGTACTCTCCGTTTTGCAGCACCAGCAGTTCCGGCACGGTATCTTCATCCAGATAAATCAGCGCCGTTCTTTTCGCGCCCTCCTCCAAAAGCAGATTCTGGTATGCCTCCTTCCATTTTTTCCCGGACTTTTTGGGTTCTTCTATTTGATAGCGGTAAATATTTCCGTCATAAGCAAAATCTTCCCTGCATTCTCTCATAACACGAATCGTCTCCGGGCCAAACAGCACTATAATAATAATTTGGCAGCCAATAAGGATCCTGACCCAGTTTCTCATTCTCTCATATCCTCCAAACGCAAATTAGCGGCTTTTTCTTTACCGAAGACATCCGCAGTCTCCCGCGTCCACCACATAACAGCCTTCACAAACCGCCCCGCTATGTCGTGAAAATGTCCACCCTCATTCCATTCAAATCGTACCTTCTGTCTCATTTCCGGGCCGTAAGGCAAATCCGGTCCTTCGCCGGGTTCCCTCAGATGCCCCGTCCGGCCGGGTTCTTCGAGGCAGTCAGTCAAAAGCTCTCCTGCCCGCTCCGTACACGCCGCTACCCGGCTCATGCGCGGATTTTTACTGTGGCTCTCCTTTTTCCCGAGAGAAAAATATACCCGCAAATCTGTCCGGAGGGGCTTCTCCCGCTCCATAAACTCACAAAAACCGTCGAACCAAAGCGATCCGGAAAGACTGGCCGCCGCGCCGAATACATCTGTTTTATAAATGGCATAAACCGCTGTAAGCCCGCCCAACGAATAGCCAAACAAGGCCGTATGCTCCGGTTCCGGCCTCGTCCGATAGTGCATGTCCATATGCGGTTTTATTTTTTCTGTCAGGCAGCTCAGATAGGCGTCCGCCCTGCCCTGCGGCGCTTCCTCCCCTGACCGGAATGCGGGCGCTGTCCAAGGAGTAAAATCGTCATTCCAGCTTTCCGGTTTGATTGACAGAAGAAAAAAATCTGTCCGCACGCCCTTGTTGACTAATATAGTCATTATCTCCTCAATCGGAATTTCCCCATTGACATAGATAACCGGATAACGTTCCTCTCCGTCATCATAACCGGGCGGCACATATAAGCGGCAGCTCATGCCGGAAATTCGCAGTTCCTTAATCATAAATATCTCCATCGCGATCACCCTTTTAACAGCGCCGCAATTTCCTCCTTATATGGCGGAATCGTTTTCTCCTTACTCCCCTCTTCGCTAATCCAGGGCGTCTCCAGAATTTTTGGCACCTGCGCAAATCTTTCGTCATGGACAATCCGGCACAAAACGTCAAATCCGATACAGCCTTTCCCGATATTGGCATGACGGTCCTTATGAGCTCCGCAAGGATTCATACTGTCATTGACATGGATCACGGCGATCTGCGAAAGCCCGATCACCTCGTCAAACTGCCGCAGCACCCCTTCGTAGTCTTCAACCAGATGATACCCCGCATCATTCACATGGCAGGTGTCAAAACAGACGCGCAGTCTGTCTCTTTTGTGAACGCCGTCATAGATCGCCCTTATTTCTTCAAAGGTCGCGCCCAGCTCGCTTCCCTTACCCGCCATCGTTTCTAAAGCAATGTAAACATCATCCTCATTCTCATCCAGCACGAGATTAAGGCCTTTTATAATCTGATTCATTCCGGCTTCTTCCCCCGCCCCCACATGTGCCCCCGGATGAAGTACCAAAATCCTGCTGCGCATCGCCGCCGTTCGTTTTATCTCTTTTTCAAGAAAAGTCACGCCCAGCTCAAAGGTTTCCGGCTTCAAAGTATTTCCCAAATTAATGATATACGGCGCGTGGACCACGATCTCCTCAATCCCCGCTTCCTTCGCATACTCCCATCCGGCTTCTATATTTAACGCAGCAATCTCTTTTCTCACGGTGTTTTGCGGCGCCCCCGTGTAAAGCATCAGGACATTGGCCCCATAGGATTCGGCCTCCTTTACCGATCCCAAAAACATTTCCTTCCCCGACATTTTTACATGAGAACCAATTTTGATCTTTTGCATTTTGCTCTCCCTTCCCTTTTTCTATATTATTTATGATATAATGTGCGCAAGAGAAAAACAAGCGGGAGCGAAGCATATGGGAAACTGGATCGTGTTATTGCTTGTGGCGGGTGCGGCCGGACTTGCCATACGGCAGATGATTAAAGATAAAAAAGCAGGAAAATCCCTCTCTTGCGGCGGCGACTGCAGCCGGTGCAGAGGATGTCAGCCGGATCAGAAACCGGCGGCAGATGACACAGAAAAATAATTGCCCTGAAAGGAAGGTTCTTATGGGAATGAAAATGGAACCCGGCGATAAAATCGGGATTGTATGCTGCTCGAACGGCTGGGAAAAGAGGAAAGAAACGAAGATAAGACGACTGGAATCAATTCTTCTGGGGATGCGCCTTGTTCCGGTATTTTCCCCCTGTATTTTCGAGCGGGGAAGTGTGGAGAGCGGCAGCGCCAGGGAACGCGCGCAGGCATTGATGGATTTCTACAGGGACGATGCCATCAAGGGGATTTTTGATATTTCCGGCGGAGATATTGCCAACGGGATTCTGCCCTATCTGGATTACAGGGCGATTGCTGATACCGATAAAAAATTCTGGGGCTACAGCGATCTGACAACGGTGATAAACGCCATCTACACAAAGACGGGCAAGCCCTCCGCTCTGTACCAGATTTGTAATCTGATGTACGACCATGCCGAAGAACAGCAGGAAAATTTCAAAAATGCCGTTTTCGGGAAAAACGAAGAACTTTTTCAGTTTCCTTTTACCTTTTTGCAGGGGGACGCAATGGAAGGAATCGTCGTGGGCGGAAATACCCGCTGTTTTTTGAAGCTGGCAGGCACAGCGTATTTTCCGGCACTGGCAGACAGGATTCTGCTTCTGGAATCTCTGGGCGGCACGGTGCCACAAATACTCACCTGTTTCAGTCAGTTACAGCAGCTTGGGGCATTTGAACAGGTACGCGGAATCGTGCTTGGCACGTTCACCCAGATGGAACAGGAAAAATGTCAGCCGGATGTGTGGACGCTGCTGAAAGGGTTTGTCAGGCCGGAACTTCCTGTTGCGAGGACAGCGTTTGTCGGGCATGGAACGGATTCCCGGGCGGCGCTGGTGGGAGAATACAGGAAATTTTTAAGCAGAAACGCAAACACGCATAAACACGCGGCTGCAACCATCAGTTGACAAATTTCCAAGCGGCCTGTATAGCCTTTTTTCCGGAATTTTTTATAATCAGAATTAACCGGAAGGACGCAATATCAAAAATCAGAAAGAGGAATCCACTATGACGCTTGGAGAAAAAATTTTCAGATTAAGAACGGAACATGGGCTTTCACAGGAAGCCTTCGGAGAGAAGCTGGGCGTATCGAGACAATCGGTATCGAAATGGGAGACGGACCAGTCAATTCCGGAGTTAGACAAGATCGTGGCAATCAGCGGGATTTTTAAAGTCAGCACAGATTATCTTCTGAAAGAAACGGATCAGGCAGCAGCAGAAATGTGCCCCCGCACAGAGACGGCCGGGCGGGGAGAATACCGTATCGGACAAAGACCTCACTATGAATATAAGAGCAAAAAAATGATCGGGAATCTGCCCCTTGTGCATATCAATCTGGGCGCCGGCATTCATCGGGCAAAAGGCGTAATCGCCATCGGCACCGTCGCGCAGGGCTGGCTGGCCATCGGTTTCGCCTCAATGGGCGTATGCTCCATCGGCCTTGTCTCTCTGGGTCTTTTGTCCCTTGCCAATCTTGCCTTCGGACTGATCGCTCTTGGCACTGTCGCCGTAGGCGTGATCAGCATGGGCGCTTTTTCGTTCGGTATTTTTTCTCTGGGCGCTATGGTTTTCGGTCAATTTGCCTTTGGGGCCTCGGCCCACGGTGCGCAGGTAGCCGTTGGCGATGTGGCGAGCGGAAAAGTTGCCCTTGGATATTCCCGGGCTTCGGGCGCTTATACGCAAATCAGCAACAGACAGCCCTTCGACTATGAAAGCGCCTGCCGCATGATCGACGAACAGGTGTCTTCGAACTGGCTCTTTTTCAAAACATGGGCGAAAGGGATGGTGAAGCGGTTTTAGGCAGCCCCGTTCCTATATTTCATCCGTTTTGGGATAACTGGTGTACCCGTTCCAGGAAAGACCGGGCGGCCTTTCCTTCATTTTCATTATATTCCCATCCCAGTTTCTCCCCGACAAACCGCGCCGTGTTTTCAAACAGCCCGCACATACGGAAAACTGCCGCCCACGCGTGATCCACATCACCGTCAAAATAGGTCGATAAAAGTATCTGCCATTCTTCCTCCGAAAGCCACCGGTACAAATATTTTGACGATTTTCCGGTACTCACCGACCAGTCGGTCAAAATGCCGGCTTTCCAGTTTAACATCGTAATAAGCTGCGGTCTTACACAATCGTTTGTCATATCCTGCACATAGGGGATTTCCCTGCGCCAAAGCCCCTTCGCTATATTGTTGGTGCACCACCAGAATTCATTGCAGGCCGCCAGATATTGCTCTTTCGCAGGCTTTTTCACCCAGCGGTGGCGGTCCGTCGATAGTTCTATTTCAGGCAGTATCTTTTCTTTATCCAGCAGAATTTTACAGAGCTTATCTTCTTTTATATGCTGTAATGCATAATCTACAGACTGCAAAGTCAGATCCATTCTGTTTCCGTCCGTAAACTGCATCAGATAACCATAAGAATTTTTCCTGTCATTCGGATAATTGGGATTTTCGTCAGGATACTGCATATAAAGAATATCTCCGAAAACCCGTATCCAGTCCTTATTTTCTATAAAGCTTCCGGTTTCTTCCACAACATAAACGATATCATAATCCTGGAACATGTCTTTCGGCACATTTTCGTTCGTCCTTGAACCGTTCATATAAACGGCTTTGACCCTGACGTCATTTTTCGCAGTCTCTAAAATAAGGTTGTACATTTGGCTTTCTGATCTCATCCCTAAACCTCCGTTGTGACTTTCACCGCAATGCTCATAATCCTATCCGATGTCACGCATACTGAAATACATCCGCATGAGAGGCTTAAGAGGTCCTTCTTCCGCTGTATAGTCCCGCCTGTATCTTCCACATGGCCGCATACTTTCCGTCTCTCAAAAGCAGCTCTTCGTGCGTCCCGGCTTCCACAATCCTGCCTTTTTCCATCATATAGATACAGTCCGCATCCCGTACCGTGGAAAGCCTGTGGGAAATAAAGATCACCGTCTTATCCTTCGCGATCTCATTTAACTCCTGATTCAGCCGGTACTCTGCCAGCGGGTCAAGGGCGCTGCTCGGCTCATCCATAATAATCAGATTCTGCTTCCGGTAGAGTGTCCGGGCAATGGCGACCTTCTGCGCCTCGCCGCCCGACAGGTTCACGCCGTCTTTCTCAAATTCCGTCGTGATCGGCGTCTCCACCTGATAGGATAACCTGTTATTTTCCAGCGTAAAATGGGCGTCATACAGCGCCTTTTCCACCTGATAGTTCTCCTCCCTGCTTCCGTCCTCCACATCCATCAGCACATTCTCCTTGAGCGTAGCCGCATAGAGCTTAAAGTCCTGAAACACGGAGCCGATACTTCGCCGGTATGCCATGACCTGATAATCCCGGATATCATTTCCATGATAACATATTTTTCCGTGATCCGGGTCATATAAGCGCAGCAAAAGTTTTACCAGCGTGGTCTTGCCGGAGCCGTTGCAGCCAACCAGCGCGATCTTCTGTCCCGGCTCCACAGTGAGCGTCACATCCTGTAACACCGATTGTCCCGGAAGATAGCCGAAATCCACATGCTCTGCCGAAAGGCTGCCGCTTCCCTCCGGCACAGGCTTTTCCTCTCCCGACACAATCGTCGGCTCCATCTGCAGAAATTCCCTGATCCGATAAATATAAGCCGAATTTTCGGCCACCGTCCGAAAGCTGCGTATCACGATCTCTATATTGTTAGATGCCCGCCATATACAGGAACGGCTCGTGACAAGCTGTGCTCCCGACAGCACCCGCAGGACAAGCATCTGATATAAAAGGAGCGTCCAGACCGCACCTTCTTTGACAATACGGGCCAAAAATCCCTCGCGCAGCAGTCCGTACAGGAACAATGATTTCCCGTACTTTTTATTGACCTCCTCTATTTTCCGGTTTTCCCCGGCGTATTTAGTCCTGCATTCCTCTTTCATCTGCGGATACAGCCGAAGCTCCCCGGCGTAATCAGACAGATAAAACACCCGGTTTCCATATTCCCGCTGCTGTTCATGTGGCAGCCGCTCCATCCGGGCTTTCACCGCTTTTTTATTCTCCTGTAACACACAGAGCAGTTCAAAGGGAAGTACCAGCGCTAAAATCAACAGCGCGACAGGATTAATACAGGCACAGTAAACAATTGTACACGCAACGCCCACCGACCGCGCAATAACCGAATTTTCAAAAACCAGAAACCGGTCCAGACAGCGGTCCGTCTCCTCCGTCGCCAGAATAAAAGTCTCATAAAAATCCTTGTCATCATAGCAGGACAGGTCGATCTCCCCGGACTTCTCATAAATCTCCATCCGCAGCGCCTGATACAGTGTCTGTTTTCCCCGCGGAAATACATAGTGCTTGTAGATGGCGAAGGTCACCGTGGACACCGCGATAGCCGACATCAGAATGCCCATGCATACAAGGATGTTCCGGAAGTCCCCGCCCTCTTCGGCCACGGTCAGTACATAATTCACCGCAAAGGTAAACTCAAAAAATATGGACACTTGCAGCTTAACCGCCTCAAACAGATGATAAGCCATAAATCCCGGCGCATGTTTGAAACAAAACTTTGTCAGATACCACTGCTGCGCGATCATCTGCCGCCATGTAAGCATTTCCCTCATGATTGTATCTGTTCCTTTCCCTGTTTTCCCTGAAACCAGCCGGCTTTACTGCATTTGCAGCCGGCGCGGAAAATCCTTCTTTTCAGGCATCTCCCGCACACTACGTCAGATAATTCTGTGCCTGTAATTTATACAGCGAAGCGTACTCCCCGTTCCGGTTCATCAGCTCGTCGTGCGACCCTCTCTCCTGAATCCGGCCGTTTTTCAAATAAAATACCTGATCCGCATCCTGTACGGAAGATAACCTGTGAGAAATAAAAAACAAAATCCTGTCCTTCCCATAGGCTCTGATATTTTCAAACAGATGATACTCCGCAATCGGGTCAAGAGCGCTGCTCGGCTCGTCAAACACCGCAATCGGACTGTCCTTCGCAAAGGCTCTCGCCGCCAGTATCTTCTGGTTTTGTCCGCCGGAAAATACCACGCCCTCCCTGGAAAATTCGCGGGTAAGAATGGTCTTTTCCTTAAGCGGCTGTCGCGCTACTTCCTCATACATATCCGCCAGTTTTAACGCCCGTTCCACCTTTTCCCGATCCTTCTTTTCATCCGTATGCCGCCCCATCAGGACATTCTCTTCTATGGTATTGGCAAAGATCTTTCCGTTTTGAAACGCCGTGGCAAACAAGTCCCGATAGGCTCTCACCTGATATGTCCGGATATCAATTCCATTCACCAGTATCCGTCCCTCGTCCGGGTCGTAAAGCCGCATCAGCAGCTTCATCAGCGTACTTTTTCCCGCGCCGTTATATCCCGCCAGTGCCACACTCTGATTGCCCTCAATTTTAAAGTGTATATCCCTGAGAACATGCTCCCCCTCCTTATATCCAAAGGACACATGCTCAAATTCCACGCTGCGGATCGGAAACTCAGGTATCAGTCCTTCCTGATCCTCTGGGATTTCAGGTTCATACTGTAGAAAATGTCTTGTCTGCTCCAGATACAAACCATTCTTTACAATGGCCATCACCGAATCCGCAAACCCGATCAGCGTCCATGTGTTAGAGTTCATGGTTGTCTGGATCACTGCCATCTGGGCAAATACCATAGTGCCGCTCACTAACACACGGTAACCGGCGTACAGCACCGCTCCCTCCTGCAATAAAGTAAAGGTAAAATACTGAAACAGCCAGAAAAGAATCATATTCCCCAGAGAATAATTCCCGATCACCTTACGAATGGAGACAACCGCCCTGTCATACTGCTTTTTTAAGAGGCGAAATACACTGGTCATCCGTATTTCCTTCGCATACTCGCCCAGATGAATCGTGCGGTTCACATAGTCCGCCATTCTCTGAAATACGATATTTTCCCTTTCCATACGGAAAATCCGGCTGTTTAGCACGCCGTAAAAAACAAAGTTGCCAAGAATCGGAAAAATGATAAAAAGCGCCGCCAGACGGTCAATCTGATAGATGATAGCCATGCCCGCAATCATAGCGACAAACCTCGCCAGAATCTGGCAGACTCCCTCCAACGTTTCCGGCAGCTTTACATGTGCCTGACTGACCGCCATCATATATTCATTGTAAAACTCACTGTCCTCAAAACAGCGCATATCCGCCTGACATGCCTTATCATACAACATTCTGTTGATTCCATCGTACAACTTTACGTCCGTGACCGGTTTGACGTAAGATTCAAAATACCGGCTGTATATTCTGAGCGCCGCTTCCAGCACGACAACGCTCCAGACGTACCCCATCATTTTTTCAAAGGAAGTCCGTTTCATCGCCATATCCAGAATAAAGCGGATCAGAACGCAGGAAACCAGCAGCCAGTCCACATACATAAAAGCCCAGTGCAGAAATTCCAGAATAACCCTCTTTTTGCTGATCTTCCATCCGACCTTCAACGCAAATCTGCAGGATGAAAATGTCCGGTATAAAAATCCTTCTTTCATGGCACACTCCTTTTCTTGCAGTACAAACCCGGAAAGTACTCTGCTTTCCGGGCTGACGGGCTCCGCCCTTGTGCTCCATGTTCCAATTGCATACATTTTTGCGAAGTCCGGAATTTCCTTATACGCTAATTGGTAAATGGAGCCCTTGTACCGCGATTGGCTACAGACATAATATATCACAAAAAAGCCGCGTTCATTTCAGATGTCCTCCAATTCCCCCTTTTTGTCCTTTAATTTGCATTGTATATGCCGGAAAGATTATCTATACTAAAATAAAGAAACATTGAAAATTGGATATAAAGCTCTCTGCCGCAATTTTGTATGAAAGATTGTTATTTTTTCTTACATAGTATATACTTAGTATATACCAAATTGTAAGGAGGTATTTTCATGCAGGCACAAGTAAAAGAATGGGGTAATAGTCAGGGTATCAGATTGTCAAAGGAAATTTTGAAAAGTGCAGGAATTACATTGAACGAAACATTAGACGTCACAGTATCGAATGGGGCAATCACTTTAACTAAATCATTTCGTCATAAAACATTAGAAGAAAGGGTTGCGGAATTTAACGGAAACCTAATGCTTGATGGCGAATATGATTGGGGCGGGCCTGTTGGAAGAGAGGTATGGTGATGGAACAATTACATCAAGGTGATATTCTAAAAGTAGAAAAAATCAAGCATCCTGTATTAGTCGCCAGTAAAGATTTTTTTAATACCAGTGGTGAGATAATAGGATGTCCGATCATCAGTGATTCCAACCCGGGACCTTTGCATATATGGATGGCTGCAGAAAAGACCGAAGGATATATCCATTGCGAAAAACTTACATTGTTGGATTTAACTGTTCGCGGTTATAAAAAAACAGACAGATTACCCATTTCTGAAATGATTAATGTATCTGATGCAATTCAAAGTATTTTTGAATATATTTGATAACATAGTAAAATCAGCCAAAAAAACACATTCGCAAAAAGGAGTCTGACCTATTATGCTGCAAATTGCAATCTGCGACGACGAGACGCTTCTTTTAGACGAAATCAAAAGAATAACGGAAAACTGTATGAGGCAGCATCAGACTTTTTCGATCCTGTCAACTTACACAGACGGAAAAAGCCTCTTTTATGACATTCAGGACGGCAAACGTTTCGACCTCCTGCTCCTCGACATTGAAATGCCCGGACTTTCCGGAATGGAGCTGGCCAGGCGTGTCCACGAGCTTCTGCCCGACGCCCTGATGCTCTTTGTGACCGCCCACTATAAATATGCGGTGGACGCTTACGAGCTTCATATTTTCCGCTATATTCCCAAAAACCAGTTGAAAGAGCGGCTGCCCCATGCGCTGAAAGATGCAGTCGCCCTTCTGGAAATCCAAAATACGGATTCTTATATCATCAGCAGCCAGAACCGTCTGGAACGGATTCCCTATAAGGAAATTCTCTACATTGAAAAGGACGGCAAAAACGCACTTTTTCATACCGCCGTCTCTAAAAATCAAACAGAAGATCCCTCCGGACAGAACAGACGTGTACGCAAAACGCTGAGTGAGGTGTTTGACGAACTGTGTTCTGAGGAATTTTATTTTATTGAACGCGGCTATATCGTGAATCTGCGGCATGTGACAGGCATTTCCCATGCCGACTGCATTCTGACGGATCAGACACGCCTGCCCGTTTCCCAGAGCCGCCTGTCAGAATTAAAAAAACGACTGAATACCTACTGGAAGGATAAAATATAGAGGCCATTATGCTGCACACGCGTAAAAATAAAATCCGCTTTCTCGAGCACAAAAATCAGGTATTGGAAGAAAACTACCATCTTCTCACCGACCTGTACCAGAAAAATGAACGACTGTACCACGACATGAATCATCACCTGCAGATGATTTATCATCTTGCGAAAAAAATGGAAACCCCTGAAATTGCAGAATATGTCAGCTCCATCAGCGCACCGGTCAATGAGCTTTCCGACATGACATGGAGCGGCGTTGATATCGTGGACGCCATTTTGAACCACGCGGTACTGGATGCAAAAAAGCAGGGCATTGAGATAGACGTAAACGCAGAATTTCCAAAGGACTGTCATATCACATCCGACGATCTGTGCGTGATTTTGTTTAATTTACTGGACAACGCCATGGAAGCCTGCCAGCGTTTTATGGGGCAGACAAAAACGCCACCCCGTATACAGGTGACGCTTCGCAGAATCCATCAGTTCCTTATCATAAAAATACAAAATCCCTGTGTTTTGCCCCGAAAGCTGTTCGGGATTTTCCCCACCACCAAAGCGGATGCAGGGCACCACGGAATCGGCCTGCGAAATGTGCGGGAAAAGGTGGAAAAATATAATGGCAGTCTGGAATTTGAGATGGAAGGCGATATGTTCACTGTGACGGCGCTGTTATTTTTTTGCAAGTGTTAATATAAAAAACACATATCACCTTACGATTCCACCCACCACTTAACAATCTCTCCGTCCCCGTTCGCGTCCCACACGATCAGAAATTTCGCAAACCCCAGAAAATGCGAAACCCCGCCTTCCCCATAAAGGACTTCCGACACCTCCAGCGCATCTCTTCCCTCATACTCACTGCGGCATAAATTGAAATATCCTCTGGAGTTGCCGCCGCATTCCTTTCGTCCCTCCGGTTCCCACAAATGCTCTGCCTCAAATACAATCGTATCATCCAGATATGCGCAGTATGCGCTGTAAGTGTCCGCCTGTGTTTCCTGCGTGATCGTGACACGCACACCCCGCCAGTCCGGATCATACCAGTCATCGTATGCTTCGTAAGGAAATTCCATCGGCTCCAGGATATGATCTTTGTATTTTAAAATTCCGGGATGCCAATCCCCCGCACCACCCACTCCCGTTCCGATTGATTCAAACGCAATTTCCGTATACCCGTCACCGTCAAAATCCCCGGGCGTTACATAGAACCCGAAGGAGAATGGATAATTTTCATCCCGAAAACAGTATGGCGCATCCTCATTCATATAGAAATAAATACAGCCCTCTCCATAATCACTGTATTCGTGATCCTTTATCATAATCACCATATCCTGCTGTCCGTTTTGATCCAGATCCTCGAGAACTGACCAAACCAGCCACGCTGTCTGATCCCGGAAAATATCGTCTTCACACAGTCTCTGGTAACGTCTTTTTACTTCCTCCCGGTCTGCCTCTGACATATCCGTACATTCATAAAACCGCTCTTCATTGTACTTTTCTATGTCTACAGCTTCTTCCGGCTCTTCCTCCACACTGTTTTCTGTCTCCTGCAATGCCTGATCCTCATCTGCGGCATCCTCGATGTCTTCCCATTTGTGCCCCGGTTCCGATAAATCTTTCCGGGCAGTCTGCGCCGCTTCGCCGGACACTTCCTCCTCTTTCGCGCTATCCGGCGCTGCGGTGTTCTCTCCGCCCTTTTTCCCGCATGAGGTAAGTATCATTCCACCGCCTGCCATGAGAAACAGCCCGACTATGTATGCATATATCTTTATCTGCCACTTCCGCATAGTGATTCCGCCCTCGCCATCGCCTTCACTTCTTAGGCATTTCTGTCAGAATCGCTTAAGCACATTTTTTTGATATGTTCCAAATCGCTGATCAGCGTCCCCGAATACTGCTTTGCCTCCCGGTAAATGCTCTCCGCCCTGCCGTAATCTTCACCAAACAGTGCGTCAATGACCTGTCTGCCATAAGCATGGAATTTCTGATGCTTCTCTCCCAGCTCCTTCCAGAGCTTCATAACTTCCGGCCTGGTCGGCTCCACCGCGTAGTAGAAATGACCGAACCCGCATTTTTTGTCGTTCACCTGTAAGGGCAGGATGGTCCGCTCATTCACAATCCGCTCCAGATTAGCCAGCCAGTTTTTGTGCGCCGTTATGGCCTTTTCAATATATTTCGCGAAATTTTCATCTTCCAGTCTGTAGAACGCGTCCTTCGACATAGCGCCCATAGACTTGACGGACTCATCCAGCGTTATCTCTATCGTTTGCAGCGGCCTGACAATATCGTTAATGCTTTTCCCGTGCTCCCGCAAATTCACAGTATCTTCATGGAGCACGCCGCACTGCTCGTTGATATCCGAAGAGCGGGACTCCAGCTCGATAATGGAACTGCTGATTTCCTCGCTGAGACTTGCCAGGGACGAAATATTGTTGGTAATTTTCTCTACATGCTCTCTGTTATCCTCATTTAATTCCCAGACATGGCTGATCTTCTGTGTAACAGTTTCCAGCGATTCTATGGTATTATCCACACTCTCGACGCTCTTTGCGGACGCGCTGTGAATGTCAGCCACAAAACGTCCCATACTCGCAGTCAGTTTTTTGGTCTCATCCGCCAACTCCCGGATCTCATCGGCCACAACCGCAAACCCTTTTCCGGCCTCACCCGCTCTTGCCGCCTCAATGGAAGCATTCAGCGCAAGAAGATTCGTCTGCGATGAAATGGCATTGATCCCTTCTATCACGTTATTCATCTGACTGATAATCTCCGAAAGCCGGTTCATATCCTGCTGCATTTCTTTAGAAGCGGTGATCGTACTGTCAGACAGATCTTTCGTTGCCGTCAGCTCCTTCTGACTCTCGTCAATACGCTGGTAAACCAGATTTGACTCCTCCGAAATATCAATAATTGTATTGGTCAGCTCCTCGTGCTGTACGGAGACCATTTTCGAGATGGAGGCCGCCTCATTGGACGCTGTGTGGATCAGCTCCGTCGCACCGGAAACGCTGTCAGACACTTTCTGTAAGATCTCAGAGTAGTGGTTCAAAGACAGATCCAGTGAGCTGATCTGCATCACAGAATCCAGCACATTCGCCATCACTTCCTCGAATTGGGTACGCCCTGCAAGCAGGCGGCGGTACATCCGCTCCAGCTCAACAGACTTTTTTCCATAATCGGCCTCTGCAAGCTCCGACATCGACAATAACAGATTTTCCTTTTTTGGTCTCATTAAGATTCCCATAGCTTTCCCTTCCTTACATCAATTTTCGCTGTTTAACCGTCAGACCCCTTATCCCGGCACGCCGGGCATATGTAAAAGACCTTCAAATCATAAAACAAAAACGCTTCTCCCATCTGCTCGCGAAGAGAAGCCGTCAAATCTTCAAACGTGATATCCGCCAGTTTGCCACACTTCTGACACACCAGATGGTCATGTTTGATAATCCGGTCATATCGATCTGCCATATTTTCCACGGATATTTTGCGGATCAGTCCCGCTTTCCACAGTTTGTTTACATTGTTATAAACCGTCGCCATAACAACTTTAGGATAGTTCTTCTTAAGCTCTGAATATATCTGTTCTACAGTCGGATGTTCTGTAGATGTGGTGATTATGTTGTAGATTTCTTCCTCATATTTCGTCATGTATCGCGCTTTCTCCACTATGTATTAGAATTAGAATTATTCTAAATTTTATTCATTCTAGCACTCTGCAAATACATTGTCAAGAAAATATTGGCAGATGAGAAGGACTGGTAAACAACGGCTGCGGTATGCTTTGTAACCCCGCCCGCCGCTATGAATGGGCGTTCACATACTGCATCAGTTCCTCCGTCTTGGACCAGTACCTAATTCCCCAGTTTTCAAAGTTCCACTCTGCCATATAGTCGTTGCATTCATAATCGATATAATATAATTTTTCCTTCTGAACAACAAAATTGGTAGGAAAATAGTCAATATTTATACTGCGCGCATACAACAATCCGCACATTTCCCTGACCTGTTCAAGATAATCCGCTTTCATCTGATCCGCAATCACCAGATCAAATATGGTTTCCCCTTCGATATATTCTTTTAAAATGCGCTCCTGCCCGATGTCAGCATCTATCATCTCCGGCATCCGGATCCCTGTGGATTTCAGCCTGTCATAATCCCTGATTTCCGACTCCATCTTATTCCCAAACTGGTAATAGTCACATGGCTCGTGATGAATCTGCTTTAGTACATACTGCCGCTTTCCGTCCGAGGCCAGATAAGAATAGCCGCCTTTCCCTTTACCCAGTAATTTTATAATCGAAAATTCCCGTCCGTTTACCTGCATCGTTTTTTCCATCACTCTGCCACCCCGATTCCTGTATTATTTTTCTTTTTCCAACGGATCCACATACCGCCAGCACGAAGGCACTCGTCCAGCCCCTGTGCCAGCCAGACTCCGAAAAGCCCCAAATGCATAACAATTCCCAAAATATAGCTGCCCCCTACCGCAACACACCACATTGAAACCAAACCCAGATAAAACGGAAATTTCACATCCCCCACCGCACGAAGGGAAGCTACATAGACCAGATTCTGACTGCGCCCGGCTTCCAACAGAAAATTGGCAAGAAAAACGGTACCGGCTAACGTCAGAATCTCCGGGTCAGACGTAAACAGAGAAAACATACGGTTCCTGAAAAAGAACATGCCAGCCATAATAACCATACTGAAAGCAAAAGTACACCTTCCGGCAAAACGGCACTCCTGATCCGCTTTGCGATACTCTCCCGCTCCCGCACTCCATCCGATCATAATCGCCGTTCCCTGTCCCAGCGACACGGAAAAGATATAAATAAATCGCACGCAGGTATTCATATATGACTGCGCCGTGACCGCTTTCATTCCTAACATAGTTACAAAAAACATCACAAAAAACTGGGCTAAATTATAGGAAATCTGCTCTCCTGCCGCCGGAATCCCGTATGTAATGACCTTGCGCATATCCGGCACGATTTTTTCCCGGCAAATCCTCCATTCTGACTGCTTTCTTCTCATATCAAACAAAATCCATGCAAGTATCAGGAAACCCAGAAACCTTCCCGAAACAGTCGCAACCGCCGCTCCCCGGATGCCCATGGCAGGCAGTCCAAACTTCCCGAAGATCAACACATAATTCAACACAATGTTACAGACATTCATACCCATAGAAACGTACATACATTGCTTCGTCCTGCCATAAGACCTGAGAACCGCGGAAAAACAGCAGCACTCAACTGAACCCACAGGCACCAGTTGATCACATGAAGATACTCCCCGGCGTAACCACTCACCGTCTCTGACAGATTCAAAAAACGTAAAATCAACGGATAAAACAAAGACATCAGAATTGTCAGCGCCAGGCCCATGCCCGCATTCAGCAGTATGGACGCCGTTATCAAATCATTCTGTTCCTCTTCCGCTTTCCCCGCGCCAATATACCTGGCGCACAAAATGCTCGTACCGGTAGTCACAATACAGGCAAATACCTGAATGAGAAAGAGAATCTGGTTCGCTATGCTGACCGCCGCCACAGCATCATCACTATAAGAAGAAAGCATAATAGTGTCAATACTTCCTATAATCGTATTCATGACAGATTCCACAAAAATCGGTACACTCAACTGAAATACTTGTTTTTTCACTGATTAAACACCTTCTTCATCCGTTTCTGTTTTAGTTATACTTGCATTATATTCTCAATTTCTATATAATTCTTGTAATATATTCCTTGTTTTCTAACACAAAACTCTTAAATCGGAGGGGGAGATGATATGGATAACAGGATTCCGCCGGAAGCAAAAACACATGGCCAGCTTTCTTTTCCATACACTGTGTACAAGGGGAATATTCCTGCCTTTTTTCCCTCATACCCTTTGCACTGGCATGATGAAATGGAATTAATCTATATTTCAGGCGGACAGGGCCTGATTACCATACAATCCCATCCCTATCTTGTGAAGACAGATGACATTATCATCATACCCCCTCAGATGATTCACTCCATAGAACAATATTCGGATTCCCAGATGGCGTATTTTAATATCCTTTTCCAGTTTTCCCTGTTGAATTGTTCAGTTAATGACGCCTGCTATGAAAAATATTTTAAGCCCCTGTACTGCCACACCAGACTGCCTTCCCTGCACCTCGATGCGGAAACGGATTTAAACCGCTTTTTACGTCCCCATATCATGTATCTGATAGAAAACCGTAAAAAAAGCGATACGGAAGATGAACTGATGGTAAAATCAAATCTTTTTGCCATCATGCACTATATAAACCAATACAGCTTTCCGGTAAGCTGCTCCGCGCTTTCTTTAAAAAATAATTATGATAAACTGAAAAACCTGCTCTACTATATACAGTCAAACTACAACCACACAATCACTGTTAAAGACGCCGCGGCAGTCTGCGGTTTTTCTCCGAGCCATTTTATGAAATTGTTTAAGGAATTGACAGGAAAAAGTTTTTCGCGATATGTCATAGATTACCGCCTTGAAACCGCCGCCAGACAATTAATAGAAACCTCAGATAAAATAATAGATCTTGCAGAAAACGTCGGTTTTCACAATGTGTCCTATTTTTCAAGGGCGTTTCATTCCAAATACGGAGAAACGCCCTTGGCGTACAGAAACCACTATATAACAAATATTACCGCTTCTCACCCTTAAGTTTTCTGGCACACACGAAAACCACCGACGCTGTGGCTGCCATAAATTCTGCTGCCACTATGCCAAGAGTCCCTATGTGCATGTCTGACTTCCAGAAAATATAGTCCCAGAAAAGGGCGCGCTCCAAAAACCATACGGCAAAAAAGATCAGATAAATGACAATGCCATATAAGACGCATTCTCTGATTTTCTGCTGCCGCCGCTCTCTGACAAGCATCTGCTCCTGCTGTTTTTCCAGCATTTCCGTCTTCACGGACAAGTCATCAATCTCCGATGACTTTAACAGATAATCCGTGGTTACATCAAAAACCGCACTGATCGCCACGATCTTATCCAGCTCAGGGACCGCCTGACCGCTCTCCCATTTGGAGACAGACTGCCTCGATACATTCAGCTTTTCGGCAAGTTCCTCCTGCGTCAGATTCTTAGCTTTCCGTAAGGTTAAAAGTTTCTCTGAAAAATCCATTTGGTTTTCCTCCTTTTGTTTTGATATCTGCATCCTACCAAAACACTGGGTTGCACTCCATACAGACATCTGTATATTTGCGCAACCTGTGGTGGAAATGCGGGCATTTAGCTGCCCGATTCAGATAATATCCTGCATTCTTCTTAAATATTTTAATAGCTGTCACTATATTCCGACATCAGCTCTTCCACTAAATACTCATCACTCATACAATGCATATCTGACACTCCCTCGCTTATCAGATGATAACACTCCGAATGATAAAAAAAGGAAAGTGCCGCATCCAGAGAAAGTCCCGCCCGTTTAGACAGGCACTCAACCAAACGTGCATATTTCTTTTGCAGCAAAACCGGATTCGCATTCATACCTGCTCACTCCCCTTAAAATGTAAATAGTTTCTCAGAATATCTTCTGTTCTAAAGCAAATCTGTAAATTCGGTTTTTCATATCGCAATCTGTTAATGGCTTCCGCTTTATCAATCAGATGATCCAAATATAACTCTACCGTATTAAATACCTTATCGTTTGCCACTCCGCCCATTACCATATCATAGTCGGTAGTATCATTACCACTTCGGCAGTTTAAAATGAAATCAAGCCATTCTTCTGAATAAGTATCAAAAACCATCACCTTATATTTATTATAAGCTTCTTCATCAAAGTCATAGCAGGAAACAATTCCTTCTGTACCACGCCGTTTAAATCTTCCACACCAGTTCACCGCCTGACCATAAATAGGTGTCGTGTAAAATCCACGTCCAAAATCTACATTTAATCTGGAATGCTTCAAATCAGGCACTTGAATCTCCATATAAGAACCATGGTACAGAATCATCTCTCCACACCTCTCTCTTTCATAACCTCAATAATATCATTCACAATATACTCTTTGCCCTGTGTGTGAAGCATTTCATATTCCGGCACAATATAGTCATTTAGAATATTACTTTTTTCCGCCAGTGCCACATATACCTGATCCGCCGTTCTCTGCAATTTTTGCGCAATATTTTCTATACAAAAAATTGCAAACTCCAATTCACGCATGTTCTTGATTTTCTTTTCAGATAACAAGCTCCTACCCCCTATGCCAAATCAGTCAAAAACAGCGCATACCCCGCACGGAGATATGCGCCCTGATATCATTACAGTCTCTTAAGCAGCTCTTCCCTCTGCGCCTCATACCCGGGCTTTCCGAGAAGTGCAAACATGTTCTTCTTGTAGCTCTCCACACCCGGCTGGTTGAACGGGTTCACACCGAGGAGATAACCGCTGACGCCGCAGGCAAACTCGAAGAAGTAGAACAGCTCGCCCAGATAGAACTCATTTACCTCAGGAACGTTTACCATAAAGTTCGGTACCTGACCATCCGTGTGTGCAAGCATCGTGCCGTTCATCGCGCTCTTGTTGACGAAATCCACATTCTTGCCTGCCAGATAGTTGAGGCCGTCCAGATCCACCGGCTCCTCACCGATAATGATTTCTTCCCTGCTTGTCTCAATATTGAGAACCGTTTCAAACATGGTCCGGGAACCGTCCTGAATAAACTGCCCCATGGAATGCAGATCGGTGGTCAGATCCACGCTTGCCGGGAAGATACCTTTCTGGTCCTTACCCTCGGACTCGCCGTAAAGCTGCTTCCACCACTCAGAAACAAAGTGCGCACACGGCTCATAGTTGGCAAGAATCTCAATCACTTTTCCCTTTCTCAGCAGGATATTGCGAAGCGCCGCGTATTTCACCGCATCATTTTCCTCAAAAGGAGCCTCCAGCGCCATCTTTCTGCCCTCTGCCGCACCTTCCATCAGCTTATCAATATCCGCGCCGGATACCGCGATGGGAAGCAGGCCTACCGCCGTCAGTACGGAGAAACGTCCGCCCACATCATCGGGAACCACGAAGCTCTCATAACCTTCCTCATTTGCCAGATTTTTAAGAGAGCCTCTCGCCTTGTCGGTGGTTGCGTAAATTCTCTTCGCCGCACCTTCTTTGCCGTACTTCTTCTCCGCCATCTCCTTAAATACACGGAATGCGATTGCAGGCTCCGTGGTGGTGCCGGACTTGGAAATCATGTTGATGGAGAAGTCCCTGTCACCGATCACGTCAATCAGATGTTTAATATAAGTAGAACTGATGGAGTTACCAACAAAATAGATTTCCGGCGTCTTTCTGACAGACTTGTCCACCACATTGTAGAAGCTGTGACGCAGAAACTCAATCGCCGCGCGCGCGCCCAGATAGGAACCGCCGATGCCGATTACCACAAGCACCTCGGAATCACCCTGAATCTTCTCCGCAGCCTTCTTGATCCGCGCAAACTCCTCCTTGTCATAGTCCACAGGCAGATCGATCCATCCAAGAAAGTCATTGCCCGCTCCCGATTTGCTCACGAGCACCTCTTTTGCGTCAAGAGCCAGCTTCTTCATGGACTCCACTTCATTCTCCCCGATAAAGGGTGCTGCTTTTGAATAGTCAAACGTAACTTTGCTCATCTCGTCCTCCTTTTTTCAGGCACATTTGCGTGCCGTTTTCTTACTTTTCTTTCTATCACAAGTGTACCGCCGTACACAATGACATCTGTTGCATCTGTTCTCTTATTTTTCTTTCACCGCTTCCTCAATCAGCCCGATTATGGTGCCAATGGCATCCCGCTGGCTGCTCTTCTTCATGGCGTCGATATAGGTGAATCTGTTAAAGTAAAGCTCCTGTATCTTCTCAAGAAGCAGCTTCTTAGTCAGATCATCCTCGTCAATCACAATGCTGAATCCCTGTGATTCATAGGATTTTGCATTCAAAAGCTGATCCCCTCTGCTGCTTGACGAGGGCAGCGGAATCAGAATGTTCGGCTTTTTCAACGCCAGAATCTCGCTGATTGCATTGGCGCCGGCCCGGGAAATCACGATATCCGCCATGGCGAAAATATCTTTTAACTCGGACTTTACATATTCAAACTGCTTATAGCCCTGTGTGGTGAGCAGCAGATTATCCACCTTCTCCTTGCCGCACAGATGCACCACCTGAAAATCTTTCAAAAGCTCCGGCAGGACATCCCTGACCGCCTGATTGACCGCCGCGGAACCAAGACTTCCGCCCACCACCATAATGACGGGCCTGGTATTGTCAAAACCGCACAGTTTGTACGCCGCCTCCTTATTCCCCGTGGCAAGTTCCTTGCGGATAGGCGAACCCGTCAGCACCGCCTTTGCAGGGGGTAACTGGCCGAATGTCTCCGGAAAATTACAGCAAACCTTTTTCGCCACAGGAATACAGAGCTTATTCGCCAGTCCGGGCGTCATATCGGATTCATGAATAATACAGGGAATCCCCAGAGAAGACGCCGCGCGCACCACGGGCACGCTGACAAAACCACCCTTGGAAAAAAGCACGTCGGGTTTGATCTCCTTTAAATACTTTCTGGCCTCCCGCATCCCCTTGATGACACGAAAAGGGTCAGAAAAATTCTTCGGATCAAAATACCGTCTGAATTTACCTGTCGCGATACCATAATACGGAATATCAAAATCTTCCATCAGCTTCTTTTCAATCCCGTCGTATGATCCCATATATACAATGTCATATTCCAATTCCCGAAGCCTCGGTATCAGCGCCATGTTCGGCGTCACATGTCCGGCGGTGCCGCCGCCTGTCAGTACAATCTTTTTGCCCATAGTAACATCCAAGCCTTTCATGCATTTTATTCCTGTTTTCTACTGATCCAGCATTTGCTCCAGCGCACAGGCCAACTGATCCGGACAGGATGTACTTTTAAATCCGCACTTGATCCCTTTCAGTCTGCTGATCGCATCTTCCGCCTTCATTCCGACAACCAGTCGGGAAATACCCTGTGTGTTGCCGTTACATCCGCCTGTAAATTTCACAGATTTGATAATACCCTCTTCCATCTCCACGTCTATCGCATTGGAACAGACGCCTTTCGGCTGAAAAATCATATCCGTTTCCTCCTCTTTTTTCTGGCACTATTTACCATCTATCATAAAGTATATATCATCAATCCCTATAGTGCAAGAAAATGCGTCCCTCCTTCTTATGTGAAATCTGTCGATGCCTTACATCTTTTTTCCCGAAAAAAAACCAATATAATATAAGTATGCACTCTTGATCACGGAGGTAACCATGTTTACACTTTTTTTTCGTCATAAATATTTTATGTTCGTTATCCTGACACTACTCTTTTGCAGTATTTTATGCCAGATCCTGCCCGGCGTGATTTACCGCAGGCTGATTCGGGAAACGGAAAATATGTCGGCCACCAAAAATAAAGCCCTGCAGCAGTTGAAATTGAAATTCACAAGCTGCAGACAGCTCCACGAAACCATTCCCAACGTTCCCGTCTTTGTGGACAAGTTTCTAAACCAGATCAGTCTTGGAAAGATCCCTGTGTCCTTTTTCCGGCATCTTTCGGGACAATTAACGTTACTTTCGGTGCTGGTGGCCGGAATCGGCGCCTGTATCTGTATTGTTCAGGAGGAAAGTTTTCTGACAATCGCTCCCTTTTATCTTGTCAGCTTTCTCGGTCTGTACCTCTATTTTGCCACCGCTTCGCTGGTCGATCTGCCCGGCAAGGCAGATATACTGCGCACCAATCTGGTAGATTATCTGGAAAATCATCTGGCGAACCGTCTGGAACAGACGCGCCTCGACATGCGCATGGCCGGCATGGAAGATGCCGCCCCTGAATCTAAAAAGCCCGCTGCCAATCCGGACAAGCCCGCGAAAGATAATACAGACACGGAAAAAGAATTTCTCTTTGACAAAAGCGAAGATCACAAAAAAAACGCCCCGGCCTTTACTTCTTCCGAGGCCGAGGAACTGGAAGTGCTTTTACGTGAGTTTCTTGCCTGATCATATAAACCTGCTTTTTCGTGACGAATCGCAATGTATTAAACTGCTTTTTCGTGCGTATTACGGAATTTGTAACTTGCTTTTTCGTGCATATTTCACACCCCGCAACTTGCTTTTTCGTGATTTACACTGTATAATAGACGCATCTTAGCATATAATAAGTGCATGAGGAGATTGCGTGATATGTTGAAAAGGAAAATATACGACGAACTGATCAGTTGGAAAGAAAAAAGTAATGGCCGGACAGCATTGTTGATCGACGGGGCCAGACGTGTCGGTAAGAGTTATATTGTCGAATCCTTTGCGCGTCAAGAATACAAAACCAAAATTATCATTGATTTCGGAAACGCGCCACAGGATGTTCTGGATCTGTTTATCCATGAAAGCGCAAATCTGGACTTGTTTTTTGCCAAGCTATCCGCATTTTACGGAACAATTCTGCATAAACGCGAATCCGTCATTGTCTTTGACGAGGTACAGCAGTTCCCCAGAGCAAGACAACTTATCAAATATTTTGTCGCGGACGGACGTTACGACTTTATCGAAACGGGGTCATTGATCCGCCTGAAAAAAAACACGGAAGATATCATTATTCCCTCGGAAGAAGAGCACAAAGAAATGTTTCCGTTAGATTTTGAGGAATTTTTGTGGGCAATGGGTGATGAGGCGACTTTCCCTCTGCTCAGACAGTGTTTCGAGACGAAAACACCGCTGGGACAGTCCCTTCACCGCAAAGTAATGAACGATTTCAGACAGTATGTGCTTGTGGGCGGTATGCCGCAGTCTGTTCTGGCATATCAGGAAGAGCGGAATTTCGCAGCATCCGATGAGGCAAAGCGCAGAATCCTGCAGCTTTACCGGGAAGATGTGTCTAAATTTGCGGCAGGATATGAAGAAAAAGTTTATGCCGTGTTCGATGGTATACCCGGACAGCTTTCCAAGAAGGAAAAACGATATATACTGTCCTCAATCAATCCGAATGCACGTTTCAGGGCATACAAAGATTCCTTTATCTGGCTGAATGAAGCGATGGTTATAAACGCCTGTTACAACACCACCGATCCAAGTGTCGGACTTGCCTTAAGCGCCGAACATTCTGAACAGAAATGCTATATGGCGGATACCGGGCTTCTGGTAACGCACGCTTTTATGGATCGTTCGTTCACGGACAACGAATTGTATAAGGCGATCCTGTTTGACCAGCTCGATATCAATGAAGGCATGATTATGGAAAATATTGTGGCGCAGATTCTCAGACGAAACGGTCACAAGCTATATTTCTATTCCCGCAATGACAATACAAACCGTGAGAACCATATGGAAATTGATTTTCTGATATCAGACGGAAAACGAGTTTCTCCGATTGAAGTGAAATCCGGCAATTACCGTTCCCATGCGTCATTAGATAAGTTTAGGAAAAAGTTTTCAAAGACCACAGGCACACCCTATATATTATATCCGAAAGACGTTATGGAAAAAGACGGCATCTGGCATTTGCCGCTCTACATGGCAGTATTCCTCTAAAAGCCGGCAATGATATCATTTGTAAACCGTAATGGTCGGTCCCACATAGTACGCGTCGGGATTCTTTGTAAACAGATCGAAATACCCGATCCTGTATTTCCACTCCCCGCCATAGGAAACGCCCTGCCAGCGATCCATGACAGTATACGCTCCCATTTTTTGCTCATACGCCGCTTTTTTGTCCGGGTACATATCCCCTCCCTGAAAAAACAGATAATCCTTTTTCTGGGAAAAGTACCCGGTGGCGTACTCCACGTCGACAAAATACTCGTCTTCTGCAAGCTGATCCGGCAAAAGAGAAATATCCTCCCCGATCTCCACAAACTCATATTTCTGCTCATCCATCAACGGCATAAAAGAAGTGCAGTAAATTTTTGCGCCCACAGGGATATTTTCCCCGATATAAGCGGACGCATGGTCATAAGTCAGATCATAGCGGTAATTTCCCAGAACCGTAACCGCGTTACAAAGCACAAGAACCACCACTGCTGCCGCAATCCCACAGTGCTTCCAAGCTATGCTTTCCAAAATCTTCTCCGCTTCCGCCAGACCATAAGCCATAAACAAAAACGAAAAAGGCAGGACAAGGGACATATTTCTGCCAAGAACAATGCTGTACTTCGACAAAAGCACCAAAATAAGAAGCGGCATCAGGGAAAAAATCACAAGCTCTCCCCACTCTTTTCTCCCCACCAGATACACAAGCCCCAAAACTAACAGCAAACCGCCGAAAATCCCATAGGAGGTCAGCGCGTAGGCTTCCAGATATCCCAGAAACGGCAGATTATGCTCAATCCCGGGATGCCCCCATGCGTAATGGTTCAGGTTATATAAGTTGTCCCCGATAAAAGTTTTAAAATGAAAGAAAAGCGAGTAGTTGCAGAGCACGAAAGTCAGGGCCAGCACAATGCAATCCAGAAAAAAGAGATAATTATTTCTGTGCCGCTTCCCGTATTTTTTGCCAATATGCAGCGCCAGCCAGAAAACCCCGAAAACAACGCCGTGATACTTGGCCGCCATCGCAAGGCCGATGCATACCGCCAGGAGAGGATACCAGAGATAAACCGCCCGCTCTTCGTCCTTCTCCCGCCAGATCAGACAGCCCAGAAGCAGAATAACATTGGCCACCGCGTACAAAAGCGTGTCCGGTCCCGTATAATACAGATAGGCATAGCCATACAGGGAAAACACGGACAGAAGTAAACCGAGATACGCATACTTCCGGTTTCTCGTCATAATCTTAACGCTAACATAAACACATACATTTGAAAAGAGCGCCGTAGCACAGACCACATAGCGCAGAACCACAACGGTGTCCACACCCGCCAGAAATTTTCCCAAAATACGCGCACCGACCGCGGCATAATAAAAAGTCAGATGCGGATAACGGAAAAAGTCAAGCACATAGATGTCTCCCGCATAGAGATGCTGGTCCAGCAGATCATAAATACAGCCGAGCGAAAGCTGCTCGTCCACATTCGGGTATAACGGCAGTTCAAACTGCCAGTGTCTGTAAAACAAAAGAAGCCCCGCTACCAGTGTGAGCACAACTGCTGCCGCCATGCCTGCCTTTTTCTGCCATTCCTTTTGCAATCGAAACATCCCTTCCTCCATTTCAAAAGTACAAACGCATGTCCATCCGCGCCTGCATCGGATTTCACTCCCATATTGCAGTCTTTTACTGTGGAAATCCTGACCTCTCCGGTCTACATCCAATCCTTAATATGATAGCTCTTGGTACACACGGCGTCGAAAACAATGCCCTGCTCCTCTATATATTTCTTATATTCCGAAATCTTTTCCTCCTGCCCCTCCAGTTCGGGAGAAACAAAGCATAACTTATAGCCGAGGGTCTTTAACTGCGCAAAGCTCTCCCTGTCTATGGGCACTTTCGTAAAGCAGTCCACCCAGACCCACTCCGCACGCCCCGCCATATTGCGGATGGTATCTAAACCTTCCAGCTCGCTGAAACGCAACGCCACCTGTTTTACGCCCATATCCGTGAGCAGTTTGATCATCGGAAACGAGGAATCCAGAAAAAAATAGTTTTTTATCTGATATTTTTCCATATATTCCAGCGCCTTATGCTCGATGCGCTCGCTCTTGATATTTAAGATCATGGTGCCGTGGTGATATACTTTACAGTACTCCTCAAAATCTTCTCCCGGCTCAAAAGGGTTATGACAGATATAAATCCGCCCGTTCAGATCATCCCGCAAGTCCAGCTCGACGCCGTATTCCTCCGGCAGTTGTAACAGTTCTTCTTTTGTGTTAACCCGATGCGCTATGTATTCCGTGGCCACTTTTTCCCGCTCTCCTTTCCCTCACCTGCAGTTTTCAATTTTGCAGGCTCCCGCTTTTCTTTAATTTCACGCTGAAATCTATGGTGCGCTTAATAAATTTCCACTTGGCTCTAAACCCTGTATTCCACTTCGATGTGCCGTGCACTCTCTCGGGAAAAACCACCGGAAACCGCAGCACTTTAAGCCCCTTTTTCCTGGCCATATACAGAGCGTACAGATCCAGTGAAAAGTCATGAGGCGGCTCCTGCCACGCATCAAAAAAGATTTTTGGGAAAATATTGGGCTGGGCGTTGATATCATACAATTTCTCATGCAGATAACAGGTCTCAAAAAGACTCATACCCACAGTGAAAAACACGTCAAAGAGCGGTCTGCCCTTTCGGTTTCCCTTCACGAAGACAAGCCCTCTCTCCTTTTCAATCAGCTCCAATGCCCGCACAATATCTCCAGGATCTGTCTGCAGATCCGCATGGGTCCAGCCGATGTATTCGCCCCGGCATTCCTTCAATCCCTGTAAGATCCCGTAACCGTAACCCTGATTCACCGGGACGGCCACCGTTCTGGCGAAAGCATAACCCGGAACCAGTTCCTCCAAAACCCGCGCACTCTCGTCCGTGGAACCGTTGTCCACCAGAATGACCTCCATATCCTCCCGCTTTATCACCTCGTCAAACCGTTTCAAAAGAAGCGGTATATTCTCTTCCTCGTTATAACATGGCACTACGATTGAAAGTTTCATCTATCCCTCTCTTTCCCGTACACAATCCGGCTCTCCGGCACAGACTTACATATTATAAGCCACCCTCAATCTGACCCGACAACAGTCGAAACAGCTCCTCGTAGTTTGACACGACGTCAATGTCCTCCTGCACCGTTTCCTCCGGCACAGACTCTTTTCCTTCCGGGTGGAACCAGACTGCCTGCATACCTGCTGCCATCGCGCCCTTCACATCCCTTTCCAGATTATCTCCGATGAAGCAGACCTCCCCGGCCGGAAGCCGGAGTTTTTCCAGACACAGCTTAAAAATACCAGGAGACGGTTTCTCCACACCTGCTTCCTCGCTCGTCACCATACAGTCCACATCATCCATCATTCCGAGCCTGCGCAGCTTCCGGTGCTGGATATGCGCCAGCAGATCCGTACAGACGCCCACGCGGATATATTTCTCATGAAGCGCCTCCAAAAGCTCTCTGGCTCCCGGATACAGAATCATATTGTCCAAAAAGAATCCCCAATAAGTCTCATACATTTCGAGCGCCAGATACAATGGTCTGATATCCAGATATTCCAGCGTCTTTTGAAAGTACAGCATTCTGCTGTGAGAAGTGGCCGTCTCGCCAAGCATTTCTTTGGTAGTCTGTCTGGCCCGCATAAATGCCCCTTCATACAGCTCCTCACTCACGCCGAGCCGTTCACGCACAAGCCTTCCCACACACTCGAAGGCTGCCCGCTCCAGCGCTTTGTAATCATACAAGGTGTCGTCCAGATCAAAAATTACTGCCTTTATCATCCGTTTACCCTCTCGTAACTATTCCATACCTTCATAGTTACCCCTTCTTCTACACTTTTATTTTAATCCCTCTTCATAATCTCACCGATTACAAGAAGAAGCATTAACTGCACCAATCCGCCCGCTCCCTCTTCCCAGAGGATACGGCCGCCCGTCAGATCCTCAATTTGCGGAATCACCGCCGACGCCGTTTTTGCCCAGACGCCTCTGCCCGCATCCAGATCTTCCCCACGGAAAAAAACCTTCTGATGCAGCAGATCGTCATACGACAGCTCGCCCGGAACGCCGCGGTCACGCAAAAGCGTAAGCAGCGGCTCCACGTTAATCCCCGCGTCCAGCACAAACTCCACGCCAAGCGTAATATCCTTTATTCTTCCGGCCTTCTCAGGTCTTTTTAAGAGCGTCTCGTCAAAATACCGTATCACCAGATCGGCATATTGCTTCTGAGGATAAATATATTTCCCGGCGTCGCCCCGTCTGGCCTTAATCTGTTCCAGAACCGCTGCCCTGTCATGCCCCCGCTCGCCCTGATCCCTGCAAAGCTTCCAGTGGCACCGGAGCGCCTCATCCGTGTCCAGATACACCTTCATATCGAGCACTTGTCTCATCTGCGGCAGGTACAAAGAATGCAGACCGCACAAAACAACATAGGGCTTTGGCGACAGCCGTTTCTTGCGTGTAAACGTGCCCGTCTCATGGTCATAATCCGCGCGTTTGATAGAATTATTCCCGCGAAGCACCTGCAAATCCTCCGCTTGCCTGTAAAGATAATTCGCACGGGGATTTAAGTGCGTCATTTCTTCCCAGTTCCGGTTTCCCCGCTCCCATTTATGGTCGCCGTCCCCCTCCAGCGCAAGCACACGCTCCCCGGACAAGAGCGCCTCCAGATTTTTCAGAAGTCTGGTTTTCCCCGCACCGCTGTCCCCGGCAATGCCGATGGTAAAAGGGCGGTTTCTCCTGCGATAGTAAGAGTTGCTGCCCACGCCGTAGAGATACATGCAGACAACGAGAATCAGAAAGACACCCACCATAAAGGAAAAAACAATGTCTCTGACTCCCTCGTCAGACAGCTTTAAAAATGCCAGACTGCGGCCCAGAAAATACAAATCTACAAATTGGGTTGTGTGGAAAAAGACATAGTACAAAAGATACAGCGCATTAAACCCGCCGTAAACCAGTACCATCTTCCCCCGGTTTTCACCCTGTCTCGCCAGATACAGCATAAAAAACGGCACAATCCAGATAAACCATGCCGGCATAGCCGGAACAAAGACGAGAAATACCGAGAACAAAAGCCCCGTCATACTGATTAAAAGATCTCTGTTCATCTGGTTGACCCGAAAAGCCTGAAAATAGAGAAAAAGCAAGACCAGCACGGTCAAAAGCAGATGCGCATTTCCATAATCAAGGTACACCGTACTGATCGCCTGCTGCTCGCGGTTTAACAAAACCATGTTGACAAAACCGCTTCCCCAAAAGGGCAGCACTACCGCCACCGTCAAAACAACCGGAAGTCCGGTCATATATACGGCTTTTTTCCAGCCCTTTCTCTTATAGATATAGAGAAAGAAAAGGGGCAACGCTGCCACAATATGAAACTTAGAGGCAAGGGCAAGCGTGAGAAAAAGAATAAACCGCCACTCGTATGCACGCTCCTTTTTGGCCGCCATGCTCATTTCACTCAGATAATAGACCGCCCCCACAAGAAATACAGTAGGAATCAGGTCGAGCTGTCCGTGCATGTAAGACGCATATATGATAATCGGCGATAAGAAATACAACGCCAATATATATTTTCTCTTATCTCTGGAAATGCGGAACAGATAATATAAACCGAGAAGATCCGCGAAAAGAAGCGGCAGTTTAAAAACCAGATTTTTTAAAAATACGGGCATACCGCCGATAAAAGTGACAAAAACACCGCCGATGCACTCCACCAGGAGCATAACGGGCGGATAGGGAAAAGAGGGGAGCAGTCCATTGTCATAGTAGACCTGATACGGATTCTCCCCGTTTAAAAAAAGTTCCACAAAAGGAATGAACATCTGATCCTGATAATCAGAGGAAAAAAAGCCCATCAAAAGTAACTTAAACAAGACTCCCACAAAAATGGCAGCTTTCAGGTACTTCTGATAATTCTTCTCCATGTCGAGCATATGTAACATCTTACAGCCCATATCTTTCTATATCACATTCAAGAAACGCCCTGAAATAGGCATAGGTGTTCTGATATCCCTCATAGTCCGCAGGCGTTCCCCAGCCCACATAACGGTCAATATCAAAAATCTTTGCACGATATCCTAAGTCTAACACATGTTTTACTGTCTGGTCTACATAGAATTCCCCATTGATCCTGTCATTCTCCCGGATCATTTTCTCCGTGGCGTCCAGGAAGATCTTCGCCTTTTTAAACCAGAAAGTCGCCACCACCGCCGGATCTTCCATGGGGGTATCAGAGATCGCCTTTTTGATGGATGTGCCCGTGATATTTCCCGCCTCGTCGGTAAGCATCCAGCCGTAGGCGTCCGGATTTTGCAACACCGCCTCGTTATGACGGTAGGTAAAGACAATACAGTCGCACGTCTGCTTCGTCTCCTCAAACGCAGCCCGGTCAATATCCATGCCGTTGTCACAGCCCGCAATCAGAAGCTCTTCCTCCGGATTCAGATCCTCTTTCGCCAGCATACAGGTGCAGGCCTGTCCCTCCGTGAGACGGTCAATGGTGATAAACTGTGCCTTTTTATAATATTTCCTGATGGCCTCCTCCACGCCGTCCTCCCTGTGAAACGTGCGGTCCACATAGATCACGTTGCTTCCGTCCTCCAAAACCCCGGGCAGATCCTTTGTGGCACAGACGACCATCGGCTTCTTTGTCCCGTCATTCCGGTCAAACGTGGGAATGGCCGGTTTATGTACACGATAGCCCGCATCGGCAAAACGCTGTCCCGCGCCCGCCATGGGGATCAGAACCTTTCCTGCTCCCGCGCCCGCCATATCTGCCGGATTCCCCTGCCGGCTTATACCGCATTTTTCCGCACTTACGCTCTCGCCCCGTACATGCGCTTCCTCTGCCCGGTTCCCACGAGACAGTAAATCCGTCCAATACACAAACTCACGCAGATCCTCCGGCGTGCCCCACTGGCAAAAGTATGCCACATTCGCGGGCACCCACACTTTAAGCCCGTCCCTGACCATGAAATTGTAGGGAAGGCTCGCATAATATTCTCCGTTGATGGCACACTCCTCATGTGCCGTCAGAATCTGACAATATTTCTCCATAACCGGCCCGTTTTTAAAATAATAGACGCCTGGCGAATGCTTTGCCTTTGTCTTATCTTTTTCAAAGGAATACTTTTCCCGTATTTCTACCAAATAATCTTCCTCATCGGTCAGACAGGACGCATAGAAGTTTTTCTGCGGCAGCAGATTCGGGTGAAATCCCGTATAGCACGGCACCGCGCCGTCACAGTCCCGCGCTTTCGCTTCCTCCACAAACGCATGAAAATCCCATGTCATATAGAAATCACAGTAATTGATGATACAGCCGTCCTCTTTATGAAAGTCTCCCGCTGGCCCATTTTCCACAATCCGCACACCCTCGAAACTTCCCTGCGCTTCCCCGCGACTCTGCGCCGCGCACAAAGCCCTGTATGCCCGCAGCACGTCATACACAGGCCCTTTTTTCACCCAGTCCTCTATGCTTACGATAACCGCTCCCGGCGCAAGGGCAAGCAGTCTCTCTCTCATGGAAGGGTCTTTTTGCAGATGCTCCCCACGGCACACGAAAATAAAATGCGCATCATCCGGGTACATGCCCTTTACAATCCACTCGATTACCGGCTTTCCCATCACCGGAATAAAGGGTTTCAGCTCTCTGTAACCCGCCGCCACGAAACGGGAACCATAGCCCGTCATGGGTATGATAATATTCATGTTCTCCATCCCCCTGCCACTGAATCTGCGCCTATGCGCCGTCACACATTCTCTCTTGTTCCAACCGCCAGAATCACAACTTCCTGCGATACTTCTCCGCATCCCAGTTCAAAAGCGCGTCCTGCTGCCCATCGCTCAAAAACCGCATCTCATGTGGAAGATTCGCCGCCTGCACCTGTGCCGCAAAACTCATCACATTTTCAATCTCCTGCGCTTTCTTCACGCTCTCCGCCAGAATGTAAAAATGTCCCTTGAAGAAAACCATCGCCGGAATGCCGTTTTTCTCTATAAAAGCGTTAATATCCTTCACCCCGAAATCATCCGCCAGAAACAATGGCTTTTTCGACCCGTAAACAACACAGTCCGGACAGAACGCATGATTCCACTTCTCCTCTGTTAAAATATCCCCTTCCGCCGTCTCTTTAGAAAGAAAGCGGTTCTCGGATAAGTATACAATTCTGTCAGCCATCGCCGGAATTTCGCCAAAAACATCCCACAACTTTGTCGCGTTTGGATATGCCTCGTAGGAAACCTGCAAATACGCCGCAATTTTTTCCAGTACCTCCTCAGTCAGGCCGATCACCTTTTCCGCCGTGTCCCCGCTCGCCACAAGTCCGTGGCTCTCCAAAAAGATAACCTCCGGCTTTCCCGCCGCCTGACAGATTTGATAGTAGGTTTCCGCAAGAGCGGCGCCGGGCTTCCGATATGGCACAAAAACCGCTTCCGGAAACAACTCCTCAAGAATGTCCCTGCCGTCCTTTCTGGACGTCAGAATATTCACTAATGTAGGATGGGAATGCAACGTGTACTTCCCTGTCACCGCATGAAGAAACGTCTCGATGGAAGCGCGCCCGCCCGAAATCTGCGCTTTTGCAAGAAGCGCGTTCCCGGCATCTTCCGTCAGTACAGACTGCCCACCTGCCTGCATATTCTCTTTAAAATATTCTTCTATCAGACGGTAATCTATTTTAGAATAGCCGGTGTTCCCGTTCACATCCGCAAGTTGAAAGCCGGAGCTTTTCACCAGCATGATCTGTTCGTCCAGCTTCACGGAAGTGTTGCCGCCCCCGGCCTGCGCCAGATCATTGCGCATTCCCGCATATTTAGAAATTCTGATAAAACCCTGCATAAGATTCTCCATTCTACTGTTTTTCTGTTTTTCAGCATCGCTGTCAATGACCGGATTCATTTCATTCACAATCTGCTTCACACTTTTATCATCCGTGTTGATCACATAATCGCCTGCCTTTAAAAAATCATCCACCTCTCTATTAAATCTCTCCGGGCTTTTATTGGCGATAAAATGATCTCCCGGAATTATGCGAAGCTTCGCATTCGGTATGCTTTGTGCAATGATCTGCGTATGACTCTGCTTAATCATATCCCTTGTGCCCGCAATCACCAGTGCGGGGACCTGAATTGAACGCAATTCTTCCGGATTGATATCCGGTTCATTCACCATCAATCCCAGAATTTCCATATGGGATTTCGCTTCTTTTGACTTTCCGGCAAACAATCCTGTAAGCCGGTATCCGATCTCGATTGGAATCTGTATACTTTTTTTAACGCCCTTAGGGGTCAGATTTCCCCCGTTTAAAATGAGCGCTTTTACCTGTTCCGGATATTTCAACGCAAACTTCATGGCAATATTCGCGCCGTCGGAAAAACCCAAAATAACTGCTTTCTGAATCTGTAACTTGTCCATCAGATTATGTAAGTCTGCCGCAAACTGCTCCATCGTAAAAGGAGCCGTTCCTCTGGGCGATTTTCCATGTCCTCTTGTATCTACCGCAATCACCCGGTATCTGTCGGAGAAAAACGTGATCTGATTTGCAAAATAACTTCCGTCCTCTCCGTTTCCATGCAGGAGAATAAGCGGCCTGCCCTCTCCCTGTTCCCGATAATGCAGAGAAATGTCCATTTTTCCCTCCGTATCCAGACTTTATATTTTTAGTCTCTATACCTGCTGCAGCCGGCGCATTCTCTCTGCTTGCTATTATATGACATTCCGCGCAGGCAGACAAGAACCCGACAGGCGCAAAATAACAAATAATGACGCCGTATGCCGGATTTTAAATAAAACTTACTGTAAAATGGCCTGCTCCAACACATAGAGCGCCTTCTCGTTCTCCTCAAGACAGTGCGACATCACCGCCTCGTTGCCGCGATCCGCTAAAAATGTAGTATCAGCTCCAAGCTGGACAAAACAGATATAATCGTTGATCGTCTCGATGCGGGAAGCCCGCGCCTTGCTTAAGTTTTGCGGATAATTTTTATTCTGCTCGATCAGACCGCTCCGGTAAGTTTCAATGGCCTGCTCAACCGTTCCCACATAATCCTCCTTCGCGTGAATGATAATCAGGGTGTCTATGTGCGCGTCAAGCATCTGTCTCTCCGCCAGAAAATCGACATACATTTCCTGCGTGATTCCTGTCAGCCGTTCAAGCTCCGCCGCCGACAGATTGACTTCCGGCCAGTAATTATCCCCGAGAAGCTCTTTCACTTCCTCCTCCAATTCGGGCAATGTATAAAACTGCCGTTCTCCCCCGCCTGTGCTTTCCCAAAAAAGCGGAAAATTTCCTGCCTCCACTTCCTCCGTGTTCTGCTCTGTGACCGCATCACGCCCGTCTACCAGATCGTCCTCCGACAATTCCTCCCTGCCGCAGCCGCATAAAAGAAATAAGCTGCACACTAACATGATTCCTTTTATTTTACATATACTATTTTTCATCGAGTCCTCCGTTTTCCTTTCCGGGGTAATAACAACGCCCCGACTTGTAAGCCTCAGCCGGATTTGCTATACTATAGCAGAAACTTAAAACCATTCTGTTTCGCACTATTATTTTTTACCTGTATTTACAAAAATATGTATTTTCAGAGAGGAATTTCGGAAATTTATGCTGTTTAATTCCTATATTTTTATTTTCATATTTCTTCCCATTGCGCTGATCGGATGGTACGGCCTTAATAAGCTTGGGCGGTATAGACTGGCAGGCCTTTTTCTGTCCGCCATGTCCCTTTGGTTCTACGCCTATTTCAATGTCCGCTATCTGGCTATAATTCTGTGCAGCATTGTGCTGAACTATCTGTTGAGCCTTGCTCTGGCACGGGCACAGGCAAAGCAGCTTCCTTCTGTGTCCGGCAAAATCGGCCTTTTTGCCGGTCTTGTCCTGAATCTGGGCATTTTATTTTATTTCAAATACTATGATTTCTTTATTGAAAATATCAATCTGGCCTTTCACGCGGATTTTAACTTAAAGCATATCCTGCTGCCTTTGGGAATCAGTTTCTTTACCTTCCAGCAGATGTCTTATATTATCGACCGTGCGCTGGGCAGATGCAGACATTACGATTTTATCAACTACCTTACCTTTGTAACCTTTTTCCCACAGTTGATCGCAGGCCCCATCGTGCTGCACAGTGAAATCATTCCTCAGTTTGAAAATCCGAAGCAGCGTCGTTTCGACAGCGCCTCTTTTGCCAGAGGAATTTATCTCTTTGTCCTTGGCCTTACCAAAAAAGTGCTGCTTGCGGACACCTTCGGTCTGATGGCAAACTTCGGTTTTGCGCAGACCTTTTCGCTGGATGCGGTATCTACCGTCTTTGTGATTCTTGCCTACAGTTTTGAGCTGTACTTTGATTTCAGCGGCTATTCCGATATGGCGATCGGTCTGGGCAGAATGTTCCATGTGGAACTGCCTTTGAACTTTGATTCGCCCTATCGCTCCTGCAGCATAAAAGAATTTTGGCAGCGGTGGCACATCACGCTGTCCCGGTTCTTTATTACCTATGTATACATTCCGCTGGGCGGCAGCCGGAAAGGAAAGGCGCGTATGCTCCTCAATACGTTTATTGTCTTTCTGTTAAGCGGCCTGTGGCATGGCGCGGCATGGACTTATGTGGCGTGGGGCGCCATGCAGGGACTGCTGGTGATGGTGGACAGTCTGGGTATCGTCGGCATTCGCGGCAGAGAAGAAAAACGGCCTTCCCGTTTTCACATTCCCGCACCTCTTGGCTGGATTGTTACCTTTACGCTCTTTAACCTCTCGCTCTTCTTTTTCAGAAGCAGCAGTATGCTGGCGGCAGGACAGCTTTTCAAGAACCTTCTGTCCCTGCGCTTTAACGGTAAACTTTTCGAGATTGCCGCGCAGCTTGACATTTCAGAAATATATGTGCTCAGGCAGGCGCTTGAACTGGCGGCTCCGGCTGCGGTCAATTATCTGTACCTGTTCGTTATGCTCGCCCTGTTTGTTCTGGCATTTTATCTGATCTTCCACAAAAATGCTTATGAGCGCGCAACCCACAACGAACTGACCTCCGGAAGATGCTGGGGAATCTGCATTTTATTTGTATGGTGTGTCATATCCCTGTCGCAGGTGAGTACCTTTTTATATTTTAATTTTTAGAAGCACTTTAATTAAAATTTTTAATCGCGGGATTTGTGTCTGAGCGTTGCCTGACACAAACTCGGTTATGCGCAAAAAATGCGCAGAAATGGAGTAAAAAATGAGTTCAGACAAAAAATTTATCCGGTCATTTTTTATAAGGACGCTTATTTTACTCGCTGCAGTCATCGGCACGGTTGTCCTTTTTGACCCTTTTTATCAGTATCACAAGCCCCTGCCCGGCTTAAAAGCCGTGCTGACGGACAAGGAATACCAGTGCGTGGGAACGCTTAGAAACTTTGATTACAATGCACTGATCGTTGGCTCCTCCGTCTGTGAAAATTATAACAATGGCTGGTTTGACGAGGGTTTCGACTGCCAGACCATCAAGGCAATCCGCTCCTACGGCGCCACCGCGGATCTGAAAGTGCTTTTAGACATCGCTTACGAGAACCACACGCTTGATCGTGTTTTTTATAACATTGATCCTTCCTCCCTCTCCGCCAGCGATATGCCCACCTATGTTTCCACGGGCTGTCCGATGTATCTCTACGACAAAAACCCTTTCAATGATTATCAGTACACGCTGAACAAAGACGTGCTGATGGAAAAACTGCCATACATGCTCGCCTTCTCCCTGATCGGGGATTATGACGAGGGCGATTCCTACAACTGGGCACAGTGGAAATATTTCGGCGCGGATCTGGCTACCGGCATGTACGCCAGAAAACCTTCCGTCGCAAAAATGAAGCCCGAGGATGAAACCGGGGAAGCGCTTGCAAAAAACATTGCCCTTCTCACGGAAATGGCTAAGACGCATCCGGATACCACCTTTACCTTTTTCTTCTCTCCCTATTCTATGCTCTGGTGGGACAACGCCTACCGGACGGGAGAACTCGATTCGGTAATCTACAACGAAAAGCAGGCAGTGAAAGCGCTGCTCGCCTGCGATAATGTGGAAATCTATTATTATCAGGATGCAAAAGAAATCATTACGAACCTGGATCTTTACATGGACATGATCCATTTCTCCAAGGATATCAATTACTGGGTTTATGGCAAACTTGCCAAAAAAGAAGAGCGGCTGACACTGGAAAACTATGAAGAACGGCTGGACGGTATGCGGGCATTGGCGGATGAAATTGTGGAGAAAGAAATCTTAAAATACTACAAAAACTAATAGTCATATTTTACAACAGAAAGGAATCGGACAGACAATGAAATGCATTTCATGGAATGTGAACGGGCTCAGAGCCTGCGTGGGAAAAGGCTTTTTAGATTTTTTCAGGGAGGCGGACGCGGATATTTTCTGTATACAGGAAACCAAACTGCAGGCGGGACAAATCGACCTCGAACTGCCAGGCTACCATCAATACTGGAATTACGCCGAAAAGAAAGGCTACTCCGGCACTGCCATTTTTTCAAAGGAAGAGGCGCTGCGGGTATCTTACGGTATCGGTGTGGAAGAGCACGACCATGAGGGCCGCGTGATCACTTTGGAATTTTCCGACTTTTATTTTATTACCGTCTATACGCCCAATTCCCAAAATGAGCTGGCCCGTCTGGATTACCGCATGAAGTGGGAGGATGATTTTCTCGCTTACATGAAAAAACTGGAAGAGACCAAACCGGTCATTTTCTGCGGCGACCTGAATGTGGCGCACAGAGAAATCGACTTAAAAAATCCCAAATCCAACCGTAAAAACGCCGGATTTACCGACGAAGAAAGAGGGAAATTCACGGCCCTTGTCGAAGCAGGATTTATTGATACTTTCCGCTATTTTTATCCTGATCTGGAAGGCGTCTATTCATGGTGGTCTTACCGTTTCAGCGCACGGGCAAAAAATGCAGGGTGGCGTATTGACTACTTCCTCACTTCCGCATCTTTAGAAGACAGACTGCAGGACGCTATGATTTACAATGAAGTAATGGGATCAGACCATTGTCCGGTGGGGCTGATAATCCGGTAAACAGTTTATGGTATGAAGCCTGAAACGACCCGCTCACAGGAAATCCACCGACTCCACCTGATCGGACTTTGTGATGATCTCATAGATTTCGGTTTTTTCTATGGCTTTTTTCGTATGTAAAATCAGATATGCCGATATACTGTCCCCAATCTTGGAGGTGCTGATCTCCATGGAATCCACAGAGATATCGGCCGCTTTCAAATCCTGAATAATCACATGCAGATACCGTATTTCCTCCAGATCAATAATTACATTACAATAGCGGGAGTTTCTGGTGGCAAAACGCTCCACGAAAGGAAGCACGTGCAGGCAGAAAAGCATAACCAGCGTAATCAGCACGCCCCCTTCCACAAACCCGATCCCTACCGCCAGTCCGATTGTTGCGCTGGCCCAGAGAGTAGCCGCCGTTGTCAGGCCCCGCACCCGGTGATTGGATATGATAATCGTTCCCACACCGAGAAAACCAACGCCGCTGATCACCTGCGCCGCCATACGGTTCATATTGGCAAGCCCCGGAAAATGAATCTGGATATACTGCTCCGTCAACATCACAAGCGTGGCTCCCAGACAGACTACCGTCATCGTCTTTGTGCCCGCGCCCCGGTGCTTCATTCCGCGGTCCAGACCAACAATGCCGCCAAGTATCATGGATGCTATAATCCGTATGATCAGATTTTGTGTCGTCCATTCCGAAAAATCTCCGAATATCATATGTGTCTCCTCCATGTAATAGAAATTCATGTGAACATGATTTATCAGATAAATACCGTCTGGCTGAACCGTTAACGGAATAAATTCCTGATGGGATTCACACCCTTTGCCTGCTGTAAAATCATCTCCTGCTCTCCTGCCAGATAGGATTCGAGCTTCTCAATTTCCTCCACGCTGAACCCTTCTGCTTTCTCGATCCGGCCGCCCGGCACGATCCCTTCCGCCCAGTCGCTGTCACGCAGAAAAGAGACTCTCGCAAAAGCCTTTCCATCCTTATGGATCATACTTGTGACCAGCATTTTAATATCTTCCGAAAGAACAGACGGCGCCGCATCTTTCCAAGATATTGTATCTTCCTCCTCCTTATCCGCAATCACAATCTTCTTCAAAATTACTTTTCCATCGTCCATATCAGCCATTTCTTTTACCCTTTACACTCTTTTAAAAAATTACGCCTGTCTCTCGAGGGCGTTCTATATACAGATTCAGTGTAACATATATTGCTGAAAATGTGTAACAATACACAGCTAAATCCTGCTTGCGCACGAATGATACGGGTGTTTGACATGGAATACTATAAATGATATGCTTAAAAATAATACCATTTATATGTAATACATGGGATAATGATTAAGTCATTTAACTAAAGGGGACGCTATGGTCATGAAAAAAAAGAGATCTGAAAATTTATTCTGGTATGTTCTTCTGATTGGTCTGATCCTTTTGGCTGCGGGCATAATGATTAGGTATAAGCAGGGGGGAGACCGTTTGGAACTCCAGGCAAAAGCAGCATTAACTCAACTTCTTTCCTGCACCGGGCAGCAGGCGGAGGATTTTGATGCAGCAATCCTCCAGTCTGCTACGGCAGCAGTGACGGATGAAGAAACAGGTCTGATACAGAGTGACGAAACGCTGAGAGAATATCTCGTAAACCAGTTTGGTGATTCCATGACATATGCATGTATTGAAGATCTGGCAATGAGTCGTACTTTTTATACAAGTATCGCGTTAGCAAAAGATCTTACTACAGACATTAAAGTAAGCGAACTTGAACTTATAAAACGTTCTGATCAGCAGGAATGTTATGATTTTTCGGCAAAGCTATTATCATCTGCCGGGGATGAAGCAGGAACAGCAAGAGGAACCATTTCCATGGAAAAGGATGGAACAAAGTGGAAAGCATCTAAAATAACTTTGACAGTGGATGAGCTGCATAACTGATAAAAATGGCAGACTGCACGCCAGAAATTACCGGATCACCCGACGACCTTACTTCCCGGTCGTCGGATTTTTTTGTTAACACCAGAATATCGGTCATTCACAACATTTTGTCAGAAAACAAAGGGCATTTTACAGATTATCATGTATACTGATCTTATGATAAACGGGGAAAAGCAGATGAAAACAGTAAAAATTGCAATATGCGATGATGAAAAAAACCTGCGTGAGTCGCTGGGACAAAAAATAAAGAAACATTGTGAAAATTCCGGGATTATCTGTCAAATTTACGACTTTGATTCGGGAAATAAACTACTGGAGCTGTCTAAAGAGAAGATTCCCGACATTCTTTTTCTCGATATTCAGATGCCTGACAAAAACGGAATGCAAACAGCCAGAGAACTGCGCCGCAAAAATCAGGATATCATTCTGATATTTGTGACGGCATTGCCGGAATATGTTTACGAAGCATTTGACGTAAACGCTTTTCATTATTTAATCAAACCTTTTGACGACGAAAAACTGCGGGAAGTGCTCGACAGAGCTTTACAGCGATGTAAAAAGCAGGCGGAAACTCTGATTCCGGCGAAACAGTCACAGACCGGACATCCGGAAAATACAGACCACAGGGGGAATCAGACCCAGCCTTTGGCAATTCTTGTCAAACAGGGCGGCCTTTCCACCAAAGTGCTGCTCGCAGATATCGTTTACGCGGAAGTTTTTAACCGAAAGATCATGCTGCACACCGTAAACGGCGAAATCGAATATTACGGAAAATTGACGGATCTTTGCAATCAGGCCGGAATGAATTTTTACCGCACCCACCGGGCTTATCTGGTAAATCTGAAATATGTGGAAAGATATAATGCAACCACAATCTGGCTGGAAAAAGACGCCGTTCCCGTATCCAAAAAGCAGTTTGCCGGATTTGTGAAGCAATATATGCAGTATATCAACCGGAACCGGAGCAAAGGAGTCGACAAGTGAGCGATTTTGAGCTATACTATAAAATATCATCCGAACTTTATTTTCTTAGCACCACGCTGCTGTCGGCTTACTGTCTGGCATACTGGATAAAACCTTTTTTCCCGCCAAAGTCCGGAGTATGGAAAATTGGAATCGTATACTTCTGTACCATGATCGTTTTAAACTACATGCCCTTATTTATCCCTTCCGTGGCTGCTTACTCAATTGGCGCCTTTATGGCCTTTTTTACAATGTGTCTGGTTGACCGTTCCTATATCAGCCAGAAGCTGTTTCTCGCCATTACCTTCTTCTGTCTGCGCTGGCAGGCCTGGCGGGTTGTTATTCATATCGTCAATATTACATTCCGGTTTAGTATTTTGCTCTTCAAAGATCAGGGGGAACTTTTCTGGTTTTGGTTTTCCGCGACAGAATGTGTCCTGGATGCTCTGACAGGTTTTTTATTGCTCTACGGATGCGTACGTCTTCTTCTACGGGTCTATGGCAGGAAACGGGAAAATATGGAAATCCGGGAATTTTTAATCCTGTTGATACCTGCCGTGTCGAGTATATACGCTTACGGCGCCACCCAGTTTCTCAATAACGCATATGTAAGAGATTCCGGAAAACATTTGTCGGACACCTATACATCTTATGATTTTCTGATGATATTTTATCCCGTAATCTGTTATATCACCATTTTGACTACCGTTTATGTGTTCCGCCAGTGGAAAAAGGAACATGAGGAAGATAAGCGCAGAGAAGTATTTTCTAAACAAATACAGGATTTGGAATCCCATATTACAGAAACAGAAAAACTATACAAGGATATGCGGAATCTTCGTCATGACATGGGAAATCATCTGATGACCCTGAAACAGCTCTATACACAGGGGGAATACGAGGCGGCAGAAAAATATGCGGATTCTCTTACCTGTGAAATGCAAAAAGCCGCATTAGGAACACAGAGCGGAAACCCCGTGACAGATGTCATTCTCTCAGAGCGCAAAAAAGAAATGGATGAAAAGGGAATTGGCTTTTCCTGTGATTTTCACTATCCGGCGGACGGTGAAATCAATGCCTTTGACATCAGCATTATTTTAAATAACGGTCTTTCTAACGCCATTGAATCCATAGAACGGGAATGCCATTGTGCGCCTCATATTTTTCTCTGCTCTTATCGCATGAAGAATATGTTTGTAATCGAAATTGCCAACAGCTTTACAGGGGAACTGGTAACAGACGACCAGAGCGGGCTGCCTGTCACTGCAAAAAGCGGAGAAGGACATGGTTTTGGCCTGAGCTCCATCCGCCACACGGCGCGAAAGTATCTTGGCGACATCGAGATTGGCCGGGAGATTTATAAACAGGAAAAATGCTGTGTACTGCGGGTCATGCTGCAAACTATGTAACCGCATACCATAGATTGGATCTGCCAGTTAAGGCATATTGGGAGGAAATGAAATGAGTTACATTTATGCAATGAGCGACATACATGGATGCCTTGATGCTTTTGAATATGCATTGTCATTGGTTGACTTTTCCGGTGATAATAAGCTTATCCTTTTAGGCGACTATGTACACGGACCGGATAGTTATGGTGTCCTTGACAAAATCATGCAGCTCCAGAACAAATATGGAAATGATAAGGTGATAGCCCTGTCTGGCAATCATGAGGATATGGCATGTGACGGCAGATGGCCCATTGGCGGAATCGGTGATGAGAATACTAATGATCACGGGGAGAATGATGACAGATATCTTATGTGGATGAAAAATCTTCCAAGATATTATGCAGAGGGAAATACAATATTTGTCCATGCCGGAATTGATGAAGAGGCAGAAGACTTATGGCAATGGGGAACCGATGATTATACATTTACGGAAAAATATCCGGCTCAGACAGGCAGATTTTACAGAGACATAAAAATTGTTGCGGGACATATAGGAACGGCTGAGATATCAGGCAATCCGGGCTTTCATGATATTTATTTTGATGGAGAGAGCCACTATTACATAGATGGGACTGTTTTGAAAAGCGGCGTTATTCCTGTTATAAAAGTCGATACAAAAAATAAGAAATATTATCGTGTTACGGATACGGGAGCCTGGTTGATTTTGCCTTATGACGCAGAAAATTAATCTTCTGCATATTGCCTTTAATTCCCTACTTCCCAACAGTCAATCCTAAGAAAATACCCCGCAGTAGAAATCAGGACATCACAATCTCCACAACCGGGAAAAGGTATTTCACAACATCTTCTCTTTACGGATCTGACGGGCCAGACGATATAGAAAACAGAATGGGGAAGATGCTTTGCATCAATTATGTCTGTGCGCACCTGACAAAAACATCTTCTATGATTTTGACAATATAAATAACAGGATTGTGCGCGGGAAAGGAGAAACGATGAACATAAATGGAATAGGCGGCGCAGGCGCGTCCCAAAACACGGCAGGTATGTCTGCAGGCAAAAGCGGACAGATGGACACGGAAAGTAAAAACCTGCAGCAACAGATTGAAAAACTGCAAAATGATTTAAAGGAAATTTCTTCTAATCAGGAAATGCCTGCGGACACGAAAATGAAAAAACGGCAGGAAATCCAGAAACAGATCAGCGAATTGCAGATTCAGCTCCGTCAGCACCAGATTGACGTAAAACGGGAGGAACGGGAAAAGAAAAAAGAAGAATCCTCCTTTGACGATCTGATGGGAACCAAAAAGCAGAAAAACCAGAGTGGCAATATGAATGCAGGCATGTCCGCAAGCAGCATGTCCGCTATGGTTGCCGCCGACGTTTCTATCAAACAGGCAAATGTACAGGGAAGTACAGCACAAAAGATGGATGGCAGAGCCAACGTGCTGGAAATGGAAATAGCGCTTGATACCAGCAGGGGCGGCAGCAGCAATATGGAGCTAAAAGAAGCCGAACTTGCCGACGCGAGGGAAGCAGCACAGAAAGCCACCTCAGACCAGCTTTCTTCTCTGGCACAGGCAGGCGAAGAGCTTGAAAAGGCTTCCGAAAAGGAAAACGCGGAAAATCGCACAGAAAACAAAGAAAAGACAGATAAGAATGAGTCCGACGTAGAAAAAGACGGGGAAAAGCAGACAGAAAATATCTCCGGCACACCTGAGGGCGAAATGTTAGAGGAGCAGGCGTCTTACAACTATCATCCGGTGGATGTGAGACTGTAAAATACGGATCATTTTATCATTCATTTACAGAGGGTATCGTTTCATAAGCTGACAGTTTATGAAACGATACCCTTTTTCATCTGTTATTTTTTCATTATTCACCTCATTATTCTGACGTATCATATTTCTCATATCGAGAGAAAATAATTTTTTATTGATATTCGATAAATATTTATTGACATTCATCTTTCTCCGTGCTATTTTAAACTTACAGGATGCAAATTGGGAAAACAAAACCATCTGTCGCACTTTCCTATGGATAAAAAGAATGCCAAATATAAAGAGTGCGTCAGAGAAAGGACACGTTTATGAAAGACAAATTGACACTATTCACCAAATATTTACTGGACCTGATGTTTTATGCGGGAATCGTCGTAATCGCCACACTTCCCCTGAGCATTCGGTTTTATGGAAAATTTAACAGTTATTTTGCGGAAAATTATTATTCTCTCTGCCTGCTTTTTTTCCTCTCCGGCATTTTTGCCGTATTGATTTTGCAACAACTGCGGAAAATGTTCCGCTCTGTGTTAAATGACGACTGCTTTATCCGTGAAAACGTGGTGAGTCTCGAAAAAATGAGCATTTACAGCTTTTTCATTGCGGTCATCACGGCCTGCCGTATTTTTCTCTATCTGACGCCTGCGGTTTTTATTGTAATTCTGGTTTTTGTGATTGCCGGACTGTTCAGTAAAGTGCTGGCAGGCGTTTTTGACAAAGCCGTTACCTACAAACTGGAAAACGACCTGACCATCTGATACAGCGGATCATTTTTCCAAGACGCAGATGAATCATCAGACAAATCAAGACGTCAGTTATTTACTATTCGCTGTTCAAGAAACGCGAATCATACAAAGAAAGTGAGATTACCATGGCAATTATCATAAATTTAGATGTGATGATGGCGATGCGCAAAAAGGGGCTGACCGAACTTGCCGGTGAAATCGACATTACCCTCGCGAATCTGTCCATCTTAAAAAATAATAAAGCGAAAGCGATCCGCCTCTCCACCTTAAACGAAATCTGCAAAGCGCTGGACTGCCAGCCCGGCGACCTCTTGCAATATGTCGCGGATGAGGAAATTATCACAAAAAGCGATGGGGAATCGGAAGATAAACCGGATGCAGATAAAGCAGATGCATCACATTAAATAAAAAATCTGGTTATTAATTACTTATTAACGCACAACAAAGAAGCCTGATCTGCGCTTCGGAAATGGAGGAAATGATGGAACCTACAGCTACCACTTACTTACAACCCGCAAAACCAATGCCAAAACATGCGGAAACAGAACAAACCTGCCGAATGAGGCGGCAGTTTCCGTCCTTCGGCATCGGATGCATGATCTACTCAGCCTTTTACGCTTTCTGTCTTTACAAAAATAGTTCGGGGATCACCTACCCTTTTTTCGTCATCGGAACCCTTTGCTGTTTCTTCTTCTTTATGAAAAAGTCAGGGGTTCCCTTCAAAAAAGACAGCGTATTTTATATGGCAGGAATCACTCTGTTAGGTATTTCTAACTGCCTGACCAACTCCCTTCCCATCCTTTTTATGAACAAATGCGGCATAATTCTTCTCTTTTCCATTCTCATGCAGCACACTGTATACAATGATAAGACATGGAACTTTCCACACTATTTTGCTGCCGTTTTTCAAACCGCCGGCTCCTTCTTCTGCTGCCTGATCAGTCCCTTTAGCGACATGATTTCTTATTTTGATGCGCAAAAACAGGAAAAAACAGAGAAAGATGACCTTTTTCGTTATATTCTGCCTGTACTCATCGGCCTTGTTATCGCCATTCCTCTTCTGTTTTGTATGACTTTTCTGCTGTCCAGCGCAGACGCTATTTTTGAAAACATGCTCACGCAACTGTTAAATACGTTAAACGTACAGGAAGTAATCAAGATACTTTTTCTGATGACAGTGGTTTTTTTCTCCTCCTATGCTCTGCTGGCAGCGCTCTGCAAAAAACGGGTAAAAGAAGAGACAAAAGAAAAAACCGGATTTGATCCTGTCATTGCCATTGTCTTTTCCTCCCTGCTCTGCATTCTTTACCTGTTTTTCAGCGTAATACAGATTTTATACCTGTTTATCGGCAATATGAAACTTCCGGAAAATTACACTTATGCAGGCTATGCCAGAGAAGGTTTTTTCCAGCTTCTTGCCGTCAGCGTAATTAATCTTTTGCTTGTGCTGATCTGCCTTTATCTGTTTCGGGAGAGCAAACCTCTTCGGATGATTTTAACAATGATCTGCGGATGTACCTTTATCATGATTTTTTCCAGCGCCCTGCGGATGATCCTTTACATTGATACCTACGCGCTCACTTTCTTACGGCTGTTTGTATTGTGGGCTCTGGCTGTCATTTTTCTCCTGATGGCAGGCGTCACCGCATTTATTTTTTGCAGGCGGTTTCCTCTATTCCTGTATGGGCTGACGGTTGTAAGCATTTGTTATATTACCCTCTCTTTCTCCCGGCCGGATTACCTGATTGCCCGCTACAATCTGGAAAATGGCGCCGATTACGATTATCTGAGCAGACTCTCAGCGGATGCTGCGCCTGTCATTCTGGATCCCTCTCTTAATCCCTGGCTGGTAAGTGTGGAGAATATGCTGGAAAAAACATCAGTTAATGAGAACGGAACTTATAACGCCAATGACTACTATGATCTTTATTGGATAAACAGCTATTATTACAAGATGGAAAACCGGACGAAAGAAATGGGAATCCGGGATTTCAATTTTTCTCTGTATCAGGCTGGGAAATATGTAAAGTAGAAAACGCACCATTCTATTCATTCCAAAAATTCAGGATAAAATAATGTATACTTTATTTTATCCTGAATTTTATAGCACCGTAATTTATATAAACAGCTTTCTTCAAAAACACAGCTAACATTCAACTAATAACCATACTTACTGCCGATTCATCAGATAATCCATTACAAACGCATCAATATCCGAATACCGTCTCTCCGATACACCCCCTTTTCTGTATTCACCCAGATATGTATGCAGAATATGATCATATGCGTGTGCCGTCTGATACAAATCCTCTGGATTATAACAGCCCAAAATATCATACTCTTCTATATCCACTTGACTGCTGATCTCAGCAAACATTACATTTGCACTGATCAGACTCATAAAGGCAAGGTGCCTGTTTCCTGTGGAAGCAGCCAGATACATCTTATTGCGCCAGTTTGAATACATTTCCTCATATGTGCCGCCGATTGTATCTGCAGCTACAGGTTTCTTCTCTGTGGGAATTGTCCCCTTAACCTGACGAAATACGGCTGTTATTTCCTTCATCAGTATAGTTACATGCTCTTTTACAGATGCGGCAGAAACTTCCGATACCACATGCTCTATCATATCGCAAAATTTTTCTGGCCTCTTCTTCATTGCGTTCAGTTCTTCATACACACGTTTCACACCATAATGAAAATACTCCTTATTTAACATCGCTATCGCATTTTCGACATAATAAACGACACCGCCCACCCATTCTGACACTCTGGAACTCTCGTCAGAAAGCATCGCCATCGCATAACAATGTTCCGCTTCTCTTAACCCTTTTTCTGCCTTCTCATAATCTTCCCCTGAGAAAGGTGCCTCCAGAATATTCTTTGCTTTTTGCCGCAATGCATATAACCGTTCTCTATATTTCTCGTCTGCGCAATAAACAATTTCCGAATCCATAAGTTTGGAAATATTGGGATGTTCATATTTGGCATCATACTGTAAATCTTCCCATCTGGTACAGTAAATATCATGTCCGACCTGCAGATCGTCCTGTATTATGCTGCATCCAAGCTGTAAACCCCTGTCATCATTGATCAGAATCAGTAAATCCAGATCTGACTTTTCATAATAGTCACCAGTCATAAAAGAGCCGTTTATTCCGATCAGGGCCAGGGACCCCGGACACACAGCATTTGCTTTACTAATCACAGCGTCTATGATCTTTCTGTTTCTTTCTTCCAGATTTATCATTCATTTATTCCCCTTCTCTTACTTTTTCCAGCCATATATTTGATTTTGCAATTGTATCTCTGCAGTAAAACTCGTTTCCTCCGCCAGTCATACACGCAGCTGATTCCTCGCTTTCCTTGCATTTTTCATTGTAACAGACAGGAAACAATACTGACAGGGATGAGAATGACTATAAACAAAATCACCGCAAAAGACGCCTGCCTTTCTGGCAAGCATCTTGCAATTATCCGTATATTATTTTCCTGATCGTGCTATATGCCAGATGGTAGCGTTCCACTAATATATCCAGAGAATAACCGGCTTTATAAAGCCTTTTTATTTCCTCATTCCGCTTCTGATAAAACAGGCGCGAACCGTTGGCAGTTCCCCATTCCTTCTTATCTGACGCTTTTGGAATATAGAGTACCTCACCATCGATATATCTTTGAAGCTCCTTCAATAACTGATCCGGCAATATTTCTGCTGCATTTATATATTTCATTTTCACCGCTCCTTATTTACGAGTCAACCTTGCAGCTTGCTGCGGGGTTGATGACCTTTGCATAAATAAAGTGCAGAAACAGCAGAACATATAGTTTCAGCCGCCCATGCAGAATTCTATATGCCCGCTATTCTGCATGGGCAAAAGTGTCCTTGTCTCCGTTTTGAAATAATGCCTGGTTTTTTCGTCTCATACTTTCTCCCTCCATTCTTCCTAATTTATTATATATAACTTTTTTCTACAAAAACAACCTTCAAAAACTACAATTCCTTCTCTTCACACCACAATCTATACTCTTCTAATCTCTGGATATACCCGCTAAACTCCGGCACCGTAAAATCCAATTCCCTGTATCTGATCGGATAAATAATTCCCTTGCTGATCAACTGCGCTCTTGTGGTAGATATGGAATTTACACTTTTTTTGAGATTCTTTGCCACATTGGCAATCGTACATGGCAGTTCTCCACATTGCACCATCGCAAAAATAAATTTTTTATCACTGTCCGCACATCTCTCATATCTGACTTTGAAAAATCCTACATCCAGTAATTGATAAAACTCTTCTATACTATTTTCCACGCAGTTATATTTTATTTCTTTTTCGTCTGTATTTTTATATACCACCTGACACATCTGCTGGATAAAAAACGGATATCCCTTTGTAATGGAAATAATTTTATCTATTGCTTCATCTGTATAAGTAATTCCAAATTTTTGCGCAGGTATTTTTATTGCATTTCTGGATTGTTCATCTGACAAGGAACCAATTTCTTTATACAAAAACAGCCTTTCAGAATAGGATCGTTCATCCGATAACATTTTATATATTTTAGGCAGTCCGGCGCCAATCACCATAACCGGATATCCTAACTGATTGGTACGATGTAACGCAGAAATCAGCGAACCCAGCTCCTTTGGTTTCATATACTGGATTTCATCAATAAAAAAACAAATAGGAATACCGGTTTTATATGCTGTCTCACCAACTGTCGTAAACACATCCGTCAAACCCTGTGTCAGATTAACGGATCTGTAAAGTTCTCTTTCCTGCATAGACAAAGAAAAGGTACTGTCATTCGGATCAAATGAAATAACCAGTGCCTTTATTGCATCAAGCGGTTTTTGTATTAAATTTTTAAATTTTTCTTTTGCACTGACCTTTCTTAAAAATGCCTGTGAACAGGCAGCAATCTGGGAAATAAAATCATTTCTCTCTTCTACTTCTATATGTTTGCAAAAAATATCTTTATCCTCTGCAATTTTTTGCAGACTGTTTATCAGAACGGTTTTACCTACGCCCCGTAATCCACTAAAAATGACAGACTGCACAGGCATATTCATAGAAAGCGCCTCAAACATATGAGTAACGTTTTCTATATCTTCATCACGTCCGGCTAAATAAGTCGGCATTAATCCGGCTCCCGGTCTATATGGATTGACTTTAAACATAAGTATCACCTCCAAGCATATTATTCCATACAATTCCGCTCACGTCAATTCTATCACGCACAATTTGGCAAAATAAATCCTATAAATCACTATAAGTTTCCTCCCGCCGCATCTCCCGAATCACACTCACCCCAAGCGGAATCGACACCGTAAGCGCAAAGAAATCTGACACTGCCTGACATGCCTCCACTCCCGCAAGTCCGAAGAAATAGGGCAGAATCGCTATGAGCGGCAAAAAGAAAATACCCTGTCTGGCGGAAGCCACGATGGACGCTTTCAACCCTTTGCCGATAGACTGCAGCATCATATTGCACATAACAATCCATCCACTCAGAGGAAAGGCAATCACCGAATAACGCAGCGCCGCCGTTCCCACCGCAATTACGTCCGGATCGTCTTTTCTGAAAACGGTCACAAGCTGGGGCGCAAAGACAAACACTAAAACCGCCATGCCTAAAAGACACACAAACGCCACTTTCACGCAGAAATAGAAAGCCTTTAACACCCGTTCATACCGTTTCGCGCCGTAGTTGAAACCACAGACGGGCTGAAAGCCCTGACCGAAACCGATCAGAGCGGAATTTGCAAACATCATAATGCGGGACACGATAGACATGCCCGCAATCGCCGCATCGCCGTACACACCCGCAGCGTGATTCAGACAGATCGTAGCTACGCTGGCAAGCCCCTGCCGAAACAGAGAGGGAATCCCACCCCGGATCACTTCTGCAAAAAAATGAAGGCTGGGCTTAAAATTCTTTAGACGGATCTGTATATTGCCGCCCCGCTTTATCATAATCAGCAGAAAAAAGAAGCTCAGATACTGGCTGATCGTGGTGGCAAGCGCCGCCCCGGCAACGCCCATACCGCACCAGAAAATCAAAACCGGATCTAACACGATATTGATGACGGCTCCGGAAACAATACCGATCATCGCGTAAAAAGCGCTCCCCTGAAAACGCATCTGATTATTCAGCACAAGAGAAGCCGTCATGGCAGGCGCACCGATCAGGATGATTCTCAGATAAGCTACGGTATACGGCTGAATCGTCTCTGTAGAACCGAGCATATAAGACAACGGCTCTATAAAAAACATACATCCTGCCATGATCAATGCGCCAGCCAGAAAAGATGTAAAAAAGCCGACGGCTGACATTTTTTCCGCCTCTTCGATCTCACCCGCACCTAATTTGCGCGAAATGAAATTGCCGGAACCGTGTCCAAACAGAAATCCCACCGCCTGAATAATCGCCATCAGGGAGAATACAATTCCCACCGCTGCCGTAGACTGGGTATCAAGTCTGCCCACAAAAAAGGTATCCGCCATATTATAGAAGGATGTCACAAGCATACTTAAAATAGTAGGCATTGCCAATCTGCATACGAGCTTTTCCACGGGCTCCTCCAGCATATAATTTCTCTTTTGTTCCGCGCTCTCAAATTTCATAATTTTTCCTTGTCTTTCCTTTATTTTCTCCGAAATGTTGTTTTCATCTGTCATATTACAATATCTCCTATTTTAATCTCTTTTTTTCAGATTTGCAAATTCGGTGAAATATGCGCCTTTATTTTCAGTATATTTGCAATATACCGGGATTATGACCATTCCATCGGGCAGAAAAAAAGCAGGGACTCTTCCGAATCTCTGCTTTTCTGTATTAAAGCCAGATATATTTTTAATAATAGGAACTTAATTTGCCCATATACAAAGCTTTTCAAGCCCGATCATTTTCTCTAAACCTTCAAGCGTATGTAAACTTACCTGTCCCACTTCCAAAACACGTATTTTAGACAACGATTCTAAAAATGCCAGACTATGAATCTCTGTCTCACAGGACATAAGACGCACGACTTCCAGATTTTTCAGATGTGCAAAGTCTTCGGGATATAGTATTCCATAGTCATACGTCATTTCATTCCTCACAAGCCCGTCAAAATCATTTTCTTCAGGCTCATAAATTTTGACGCTGCTCTCAAAATTCCGCATATCTGATGCGTCTTCATCTTCACATTCTTCATCTATAAGTTCACTTTTAATTTGAAGTTCTTTACTATCTTCCCATTCCCTTATATCTATAAACTCTTCTACTGTACGATATTTTTCCGTATCTGACAGACAACGGCAGAACCACTCATCTCCCGCATCTGAAAACTCAAAATTTGCAGGCAGATCGCCTTTGCCAAATCCTAAAAAATAACCGTCAGTTGTACTCACATACAAATATTTGATAACGCTGACATCTTCTGTCGTAATTTTTCTATCTGCAATCCCAAGATAATCCTTGATACATTTCTCAAACCAACGTGACTGAAATTGAATTTCCAAAACTTGTTCTCCTCTCCGCTTATAGCTGACCCGTCTTTTTAAACATACTGTCATTATACGTTTAAATACAATATTTTACAATTTATTTTTTAATTGTACAGCCAACTCTTTACAAATAAATAAGGCATACCTATAATAAAATAAATGCGGAAAAGGCAGTCAAAACGAATAATACTTCTGTTTTTTCACATAATAAAAATATATGGAAACGAAAAGGAGATCATTATGAATACCAACGCTTTATTTCAATTATCCTATGGACTTTATGTGGCAGCTTCCAAATTCGACAAAAAGATGAATGGCTGTATCGTAAATACGGTGATGCAGGTCACAAGCAATCCCTTACAGATCGCAGTAGCAGTCAACAAGCAGAATCTGACCTGTGAGATCATACAGAAATCAAACATGGTCTCTTTGTCTGTTCTCTCCGAGACGGCTCCTTTTTCCCTGTTTCAGCATTTTGGCTTCCAAAGCGGACGGGAGACTGATAAATTCGTAGACTATCCATTTTCCGTAACAGAGCAGGAGCTTCCTTATCTCACACAGCATACCACAGCTTTTATCGACTGTAAGGTAATAAATACCGTCGATCTGGATACGCATATGCTCTTTATCTGTTCAGTAAATGACTGCGACGTGATATCTGCTGAAAAGGCGATGACCTATTCTTTCTATCACGAGTTTGTAAAACCGAAGCCGGAAGCTTCCACAGCCAAAGGCTGGCGCTGTATTGTATGTGGTTATGTGTATGAAGGAGAAGAACTTCCCTCTGATTTTGTCTGTCCCTGGTGTAAGCACGGTATCGAAGATTTTGAAAAAATAGTCTGATTCTGTTTTGTGCCGCTATCGTCAAAAACACCGTATTTACGGGAATGCAACCGCTGCTTTACATGAAAATAATCAAAAGCAACATGAAATTGATGGTCTTTACATTCCCGCTATCCTACAATATGACCATAGCCGGCACAAGTCAAATACCCCGCAGAAAGCTGCAGGGTATTAAACTCTCGCGGCATTCGCCAAATGGATGTGCTTACACATCCGCCTGGCTCATTGCTCGCGGAAAAAAGAACAGGAGATTACAATATGAGCTTAGGACAAAATTTACAGTTTTTAAGGAAGCAGGATAACATCACGCAGGAGCAGTTGGCGGAAGAATTGGAAGTATCAAGACAGTCTGTCTCTAAATGGGAGTCAGACACGACCTATCCGGAAATGGATAAACTTTTGCAGCTTGCCAGTTTCTTTCACTGCACTTTAGATGATCTGGTACAGAAAGATATCAATACGCAGTATGTGGAAGACAAATGTAACTACGACCAGTTTATGAATCAGTTCAGTATAAGAATTACCCTGGGCATAGGATTGATTTTAAGTGGTCTGACCCTTTTTATGTTTTTAAATACGTTTTTTTCTCAGGTACAAAGTTTTGATATGGAAGAGCTTTCCAGTGTTATTTTTCTCGTCTTTGTTGTAGTCGCCGTTGCGATTTTTATTGTCACCGGTTTGCAGAAAGAATATTTTGAAAAAAAGTATCCGTACATAGAAAACTTTTACTCGGAAGCGGAAAAAGAAACATTTTATAAAAAACGGATCAAATTTGTTACAGCAGGCGTTGTGCTCATTATCTGCGGTATGATTCTGTCGTTTTCTTCCGATGCTGTCATATCAGACAATCATACGATAAGAAATGTCATTGATTTAGATATGCTGACCGGCGCCCTGTTCATGATATTTGTAACCATAGCCGTTGTGCTCTTTGTCTATGCAGGCACACAGGACAGCAAATATAATATCAAACGCTACAATTTGATGCACGACCACAGCACGCAGACCTACAAAAACGATAAAAAAATCAGTACAATCAGCGCCTGTATCATGATGGTTGCAACCATGATTTTTCTTGGATGCGGTTTTCTTTGGAATTTATGGCATGCCGCATGGGTGGTCTATCCTGTATTCGCCATTGCCTGCGGTATCGTATCCATGATTATTAACCGGAATGATGACGAGGAAGCATGATAAAAAACAAATACCGGCATTTCTGATTCACAAAAAGTTCTACACGATTCCATAAAAGAAAGGTTCCCGCTTTTTCATGCAGGAACCTTTCTTTGCTTTCTTTTTATTCATTTCCAAAAATCTAATCCACAATTCCAAATTCCCGCAACGCCTGCTGCCAGTATTTTTCAGGGATATCCGGCCAGACTACAGTGCCTTCCGCCTTTTCACACAACTCTTTTGCGCGTGTCAGACATGCCAGGTTTTTGTCTGCTCCGGTGCGCAGCGTGTGTATCGTAATTTTCGACCAGGCCGGCGCTTTCTCGTTCAGTCCGGAAGTTTCAAAATCTTTCACAAGCCCTTCCACATCATAATCCAGTCTGAAAAATTCTGCTTCCCATCCGGATTTTATACCATGCAGCATCATATACTGCGTTCTGCCTTCAAAATACCATGAAACGCCGACTGCTCCCGGATGTAATATCATTTTACCGTCATATACTTTTTCTTCCTGAAAATGCACATGTCCGGACACCAGCAGATCCACATCGAGACTTTTCAAAAGCCGGATCGTGTTTTCTCCTTCCGGCTCCAGAATTTCATTGGAACGCGTCAGAGAACCATGACAGTACCGGAAAGGCGGATATCCTTCCTTTTCATAATACCCTTTGATATCCAGACTTTCAAAAAATCGAAAATCCCGTTCTGTCAGATTTTCATAGGTGTAGAGAAGACTGCCGCTGGCTGAGGAATATGTCCATCGTTCTGCCGGATTTTTCCTGTGATTTAACATATAATCTTCCCTGTTTCCCCGGATAAAACGGCACATATAATCGCGCTTCATTTCATAAACCAGCTTCATCGTCTTCTGCGGATAAGGGCAGTCGCTGATGTAATCGCCGAGGAATAAAAACTCGTCCGGATTCTGTTTCAGGGCATGTTCGATACATTTCTCAAGGCCCGCATAATTGCTGTGAATATCACCTATGACAGCTATTTTATAGTCTATCATATTTAATCCTCTTCCTCTTCTTCCTTAGGAAGATTCACTTCTTTCCCGTCATCATAATCCCCGGGAATACTATACTTCTCTTCTTCAGGTATCTCCTCCATAGCATCGTCTATATTCTCAAATTCTTCCTCGCCATTGCTGATCTTCTCGCGGACTTTGGCAATTCTTGCCACTTTCACATGATCGTCCAGATTAATCATCTTCACGCCGGAAGTAATTCTGCCAAGGGTGGAAATATCATCCATACGAAGCTGGATAATAATGCCTTCCGTGGTAATCATCATAATTTCATGATCGTCATTGACGGCCTTTACGCCCACCACATTACCTGTTTTCTCCGTAATCTTATAACACTTTAAGCCTTTGCCGCCTCTCTTTTGCACGGTAAACTCTTCCAGATAAGTCCGTTTGCCCATACCGTTTTCCGACACGATAAGAAGAGAATCACCCTGATGGTCTAACTGCATACCTACAATCTCATCCCGGTCAGACAGATTCATACCGATCACACCCATGGACGAACGGCCGGTAGGTCTTACGTCCGTCTCCTTAAAACGAATGCACATGCCATGCTTTGTGACAAGGAAGATATCTGTCTCACTGGAAGTCGTCTTTACTTCTATCAGTTCATCATCATCCCTCAGATTAATAGCCGCCAGACCGTTCTTTCTTACATTGGAAAATTCCATGACGGAAGTCTTCTTTACGATACCTCGTTTCGTCACCATAAAGAGATTTTTATTTTCCTCATAGTCTTTAATAGGTATCATAGCCGAAATTTTCTCGCCCGGCGTCAACTGTAAAATATTGACAATGGCAATACCTCTTGCGGTACGGCTGGCTTCAGGTATTTCATAAGCCTTCAAACGATACACCCTGCCATAGTTCGTAAAGAACATCAGGTAATGATGGGTGGTGGTCATAAGAAGATCCTCAATATAATCTTCCTCAATGGTCTGCATTCCCTTAATACCCTTGCCGCCGCGGTTCTGGGATTTAAAATTATCCACCGTCATGCGCTTGATATAACCTAAACTGGTCATGGCAATCACAGTATTGTCTCTTGGAATCAGATCTTCCATATTGATATCATAGACATCATATCCAATCTTACTTCTTCTGTCGTCCCCGTACTTTTCAGCAGTGACAAGCATTTCACCTTTGATCACGCCAAGAAGCAGTTTTTCATCCGCTAAGATTGCTTTTAACTCGGCAATCTTTTTGAGAAGCTCCCTGTGCTCATTTTCGAGTTTTTCTCTCTCCAGACCTGTCAGCGCACGCAGACGCATATCCACAATCGCCTGTGCCTGAACTTCGGAAAGCGCGAATCTTTCAATTAACCTCTCTTTTGCAATCTGTGTCGTCTGACTGCTTCTGATAATCTGTATCACTTCGTCTATATGATCCAGCGCAATCAGCAGACCTTGTAAAATGTGATCTCTCTCTTCCGCCTTATCCAGATCATACTTCGTTCTTCTGGTCACCACATCCTTCTGGTGATTCAGATAATAAGTAAGCATTTCTAACAGGTTCATCACCTTCGGCTGGTTATTCACCAGAGCAAGCATGATAACGCCGAAAGAGTCCTGGAGCTGCGTATGCTTATAAAGCTGGTTCAGGATTACGTTGGCGTTGGCATCCTTTCTCAGCTCAATCACAATTCTCATACCTTCACGGTTTGTCTCATCGCGAAGGTCTGTGATACCGTCAATCTTTTTTAATTTTACAAGATCGGCAATCTTTAAGATCAGATTCGCCTTGTTTACCATATAGGGAAGTTCCGTCACGATAATACGGCTCTTTCCGTTATCCATCGTCTCAATTTCCGTGACAGCGCGGACTCTCACCTTCCCCCGCCCTGTGCGGTACGCTTCTTCCGCGCCTTTTGTTCCAAGAATAATACCGCCGGTAGGAAAATCGGGAGCCTTCACGATCTGGAGCAGTTCTTCCATATCCGTTTCCCTGCTGTCGTCGATCTGGTTATCAATGATTTTCACCACAGCGTTTGTGATTTCCCGCAGATTGTGAGGCGGAATATTGGTAGCCATACCTACCGCAATACCGGTCGTTCCGTTTACCAGAAGATTCGGATAACGGCTCGGTAAAACGACAGGCTCTTTCTCCGTATCATCAAAGTTTGGCACGAAATCTACCGTATTTTTATTGATATCAGCCAGAAGCTCCATGGAAATTTTGCTCAGGCGCGCCTCCGTGTATCGCATAGCCGCTGCGCCGTCGCCGTCCATGGAACCGAAATTTCCATGCCCGTCCACAAGCGGATATCTGGTAGACCAGTCCTGCGCCATATTTACCAAAGCGCCATAAATAGAGCTGTCACCGTGAGGATGATATTTACCCATGGTATCACCGACGATACGGGCGCTTTTTCTATGAGGCTTATCCGGCCCGTTATTAAGTTCTATCATGGAATAAAGGACACGCCGCTGCACAGGCTTTAAACCGTCTCTTACATCCGGCAGCGCACGGGCGGCAATTACGCTCATGGCATAGTCGATATAAGAATCTTCCATCTTTTTCTTAAGATCGACGTCCTCTATCTTATCAAAAATCTTATCATCCATTATTTTTCTCCATTCTCAACTGCCAAAAACCGAAAAACGGTAAATAGAAACTATATATCCAGATTTTTTACAAACTTTGCGTTCTCTTCAATGAAAATTCTGCGCGGTTCCACCTTGTCTCCCATCAGGGTGTTAAAAGTGAGATCCACTTCGGACTCCTCTTCCTCATCAAAATTAACGCGTAAAAGGATTCTTCTCTCAGGATCCATAGTCGTTTCCCATAACTGATCCGCATCCATTTCTCCCAATCCTTTATAACGCTGTATCTTATTATTCTGATCGCGTCCTACCTCAGCCAGAATGGCATCCAGCTCATCATCGCTGTAAGCATACCACACCTGTCTGTTCTTCTCCAGCTTATATAAAGGCGGTTTTGCCAGATACACATGACCCTGTTTGATCAATTCAGGCATAAACCGATAGATAAATGTCAGCATCAGAGTCGCAATATGGGCGCCGTCCACATCCGCATCCGTCATGATGATAATTTTGTCATAGCGCAGCTTGGATATGTCAAAATCCTCATGGATTCCCGTACCGAAAGCCGTTATCATGGCCTTGATTTCCGCATTGGCATAAATCTTATCAAGACGCGCCTTTTCCACATTCAAAATTTTACCGCGCAGGGGAAGAATCGCCTGTGTCGCACGACTCCTTGCCGTTTTTGCGGAGCCGCCCGCAGAATCTCCCTCAACGATATATATTTCACAGTTTTTCGGATCCTTGTCGGAACAATCCGCAAGTTTTCCCGGAAGAGCCGTTCCTTCCAGCGCCGTTTTACGGCGTGTCAGATCTCTCGCTTTTCTTGCCGCTTCTCTCGCTCTCTGCGCCAGAATGGATTTTTCACATATAATTTTGGCAACAGAAGGATTCTGCTCTAAAAAGTAAGTGAGCTGTTCGCTTACGATATTATCAACCGCGCCTCTCGCCTCGGAATTTCCAAGCTTCTGCTTCGTCTGTCCCTCAAACTGGGGATCCTCGATCTTAACACTTATAATAGCCGTCAAACCTTCTCTGATATCCTCACCGGAAAGATTCGGTTCACTGTCTTTTAACAGTTTATTATTTCTCGCATAATCGTTAAATGTTTTGGTCAGGGCATTTCTGAAACCGACCAGATGGGTACCGCCTTCCGGCGTATTGATATTGTTTACGAAAGTATAAACGCTCTCATTGTAAGAATCGTTGTGCTGCAGCGCAACTTCCACATAAACGCCGTTTTTTGTCCCCTCGAAATACATGATCTGCTCGTACAAAAATTCTTTACTTCTGTTCAGGTATGTAACAAATTCCTTGATACCACCCTCATAATGGAACGTTTTTTCCTGTTCCTGCCCGCCTCTGTCGTCTTTTAAGACAATTTTCAATCCTTTCGTCAGAAAAGCCGTCTCGCGAAGTCTTGTTTTCAGCGTATCATAATCAAATATCGTATCTTCAAAAATAGAACCGTCAGGTTTAAACTGTACTCTGGTACCTGTTTTTTCCGGATCGCAGTCCCCGATTATTTTTAATTTATTGCAGGAATTTCCTCTTTCATAGCGCTGATGGTATATTTTACCTTCATGACAGATATCTACTTCCAGCCAGTCGGAGAGCGCGTTAACCACAGACGCCCCCACACCGTGAAGACCGCCCGATACCTTGTATCCGCCGCCGCCGAATTTACCGCCCGCATGGAGAACCGTAAATACCACTTCCACAGCGGGAATACCCGCTTTCTGGTTGATGCCCACGGGAATACCGCGGCCGTTATCCTCCACGGTGACGGAATTATCCTGATTGATTGTCACAATAATTTCCGTGCAGACACCGGCAAGCGCTTCATCCACAGAATTATCAACAATTTCATAAACAAGATGATGAAGTCCTCTCAGGGAAGTGCTTCCAATATACATACCGGGTCTTTTTCTGACCGCTTCCAGACCTTCAAGAATCTGTATCTGATCCGCACCATATTCACTGTTATTCATTTCTTCAAAATGATCTGCCATTTTTCCCTCCGCTTTAAAACCCTTGACCCCTTACACTTTAAAAATTACTCAACCATACTCCCGTTTTCTATCCTGAAAACTTTATCAATCTCAAACCGGTTATTGACAAACTCATCCAATCCCGTACAGGTAATGATTGTCTGAATGTCACCGATCGTACTTAACAGATAATTTTGTCTGTTGCTGTCAAGCTCTGACAGTACATCATCGAGCAGCAAAACCGGATTATCTTTGGTCAGTTTTTTGACAAGCTCAATCTCCGACAACTTTAAGGAAAGGGCCGCCGTTCTCTGCTGGCCCTGAGAGCCGAACCTTCTGATATCAATATCGCCTACCATAAAAGAAAAATCATCCCTGTGAGGCCCGACACTTGTCTGTTTTAACTTGATATCCCTCTCCTGACAGGAAGAAAGCGACTTTTCATAATCCTCAATCAGGACATCAGGTTCATATTTGATGACAAGCTCTTCCTTATCCCCTGACAGTTTCTTATGGATATCATAAATAATTTCATTTAACTGCTCTATAAAAAGTTTTCTTCTCTCGATGATTTTGCTTCCAAAAGAAACAAGCTGGGAATCCCAGATATTCAGAGTTTCTTTTAGGGAAGGATTAAAATACATATCCTTTAACAGTTTATTTCTCTGATTGACAATCTTATTGTAATGATTCAGATTATAAATGTAAAAGGAATCAAGCTGACAAAGCTCCATATCCACAAATCTTCTTCTCTCTGAGGGACCATTTTTAATGATCGAGAGATCTTCCGGCGAAAAAAATACGACATTTAACAATCCCAAAAGTTCCGCCGCCTTCTTGATTTTCTGACCGTCAATCGCAATTCCCTTTGTTTTATTTTTTCGAAGGTGCATATCTACCCTTATTTCGACATCTTCCTTTTCCAGGTATGTCCTGATATGCGCTTCTTCTTTGTTGAAATTGACGATGTCTTTATCTTTACTTCCCTTATGAGATTTAGTGGTAGCGGATAGAAATATGGCTTCTAAAATATTTGTCTTTCCCTGCGCATTGTCGCCATATAAAATATTAGTTCCCTTACTAAAATCAATATGTAGAGAATCATAATTTCTGAAATCCGCTAATTCCAACGATTTAATAATCATTCGTTTACTACCTTAATCTGTTGTCCGTTATATTCGATCACATCACCGGGATGTATTTTTTTACCGCGCTGCACTTCCACTTCACCGTTCACTTTTACAAACCCTTCCTGTATTTCCAGCTTCGCGTCCACGCCGGATTCCACTGCACCCGACAGTTTCAAAGCCTGTCCAAGCTTGATAAATTCATCCCTGATCTTTATTGTTTCCATATTTTCCCATCCTATACACATATGTACAGAGAATGCTGTTTTTTAGCATTCTCTAATTTCTTTTCATGTGAGATTTGGTATTTCCTGGCGTTCTGTCCTATGGCAGAATGTCTTTAGAAATACTTCTCACATTGTTATTCGACGTTAATAAAATTCACCGGAAGAATCATATAAATATAACTCTCGTTTTCATCCTTGATAAAACAAGGCGCTTTCGGATTTACCATATAAATAATAATTTCTTCGTCCTCAATCACACGAAGGGCGTCAATCAGGAATTTCGGATTGAAACCGATTTTCAGGTCCTTTCCTTCCTTCTCGATATCAATATCTTCATCCATACTGCCGACGGTAGAATTCATCTTAAGCTGCATGGACGTATCTTTGACGTCAATAATAACAGGCTTCTTGTCCCCCTCTTTTACAAGAAGAGTCGCCCTGTCAATACAGTCAAGAAGCTCTCTCTTATTCATCTTAATTTTTGTCTCGTAGTCGCTGGAAAGCATCTGATCTATCTTAAAATACTCTCCCTCAATCAGTCTGGAAACAACAACCGTATCGTTAAATTCAAATAAAATGTGCTTATCTGTAAAGAAAATATGAACATCCTTATCCATATCACCGGACAAAATCTTGCTGATTTCACTCAATGTCTTTCCGGGAACCACTACCTTTTTCGTACCATAAGAATTTTTAAGAGCAATCTTTCTGATGGAGATACGATGTCCGTCCAACGAAACCACTTTAAACAGATCGCCTGCAATCTCAAACAGTTCACCTGTCATCAGCTTATTATTTTCATTATCCGCTATGGAGAAAATGGTCTGTCTGATCACTTCTTTCAACGTAAACTGGGATAAAACGACAGAATCGTTTCTTTCGATATCAGGAAGATAAGAAAAATCCTCTCCCGATTTTCCTATGATATTAAATTTTGCCTTTTCACAGGTAATCGTCGTCTTAAAGGCAGGATCCGTCTCAATGGTAATGTCGTTGTCTGGAAGTTTTCTCACAATTTCAAGAAAAATTTTAGCGTCAAGGGCAATCATGCCTTTCTCTAAAATCTCTCCTTCAATCACAGTCTCAATACCAAGTTCCATGTCATTGGCTGTCAGCCTGATATCCCCGTCTGTGGTATCTACCAGAATACACTCCAGGATAGACATGGTAGTTTTATTTGGGACAGCTTTTGAAACTGTCTGTACGCCGGTTAATAGATTCGATTTTGTACATACGATTTTCATCTGTGAATAACTTCCTTTCCTGCTTGTGGGTGGTTTGAAGCGGTTCCTTAAGTTAATAAATAAATAAGTATTTCGTAGTAATCATAATAACAGATGTAGATATGTGAATAACCTGATTTATCCCATAATTGATGAGGGTTTGATAAAAATTTTATCATGTTGATAATTCAGGATAACCTGATGATAAATCAAAAGTTATAAACAGCCATTTCTTACCTGCATAAATGACATTAACGTCATAATACAGTCATTCACATCCTGTTCACGCCGGATGTTGAAAAAAATGTGTATAAAGACTAAGGCATAATTTTCTTTCTGATGATATCTACCTTATTTTTTAATTCTTCATCGTTTTCCATTTTTTCCGTAATTTTTTCAATACCGTGTAAGACTGTGGTGTGATCTTTCTTTCCAATGACTTTCGCTATATTTTGTAAGGAAGATTCTGTCAGTTGTCTGCAAAGATACATAACCACCTGTCTTGGCTGTACGAGCTCTGCGGTTCTTTTTTTGGAAGCGATATCTTCCGGACTGATGCCAAAGTGTTCCGCTACCACTTCTATAATAAGGGAAGGGGTGATTTCTTTCTTTTTATTCGGATAGATCACATCTTTCAGCGCTTCTTCCGCGTATTCCAGATTGATATCTACTTTATTTAATTTAGAGAAGGCCATGATTTTATTCAAAGCGCCTTCTAACTCTCTGATATTGGACTTTACGTTTTCCGCAATATACTGTAAAACTTCGTTGTCAATTTCTTTGTTATAGTTTTCCGCATTTTTTTGCAGAATGGCCATTCTCGTCTCATAGTCCGGAGGCTGGATATCCGCGATCAGACCCCACTCGAACCGGGAACGCAGTCTTTCTTCCAATGTCTCCATATCTTTCGGCGGCTTGTCTGAGGATAAAATGATTTGTTTTCCTACGGAGTGCAGCGTGTTAAACGTATGGAAAAATTCTTCCTGTGTACTTTCCTTGCCGATAACAAACTGGATATCGTCAATCATGAGGATATCGACCGTTCTGTACTTTTCCCTCATATTATTCATTTTGATAGCGTCACCGCTTCTGATACAGCTTATCACTTCATTGGTAAAATTTTCGGAAGTGACGTACAAAACCTTGATGCCTGGATTCCGCTCTAAGATGAAATGTCCGATGGAATGCATCAGGTGTGTCTTTCCAAGTCCTGCACCTCCATATATATAGAGAGGATTGTATACTTCTCCCGGTGATTCGGCTGCGGCCAAGGCTGCGGAATGCGCCAGTTTGTTATTGCTGCCGACCACAAAGGTATCAAATTTATACTTAGGATTCAGATTCGCATTTTCATAATTTACATGATTGAAAGGTTTTGCCGCGGTCTCTGTCTTCTTTTCCTGTTCTACCGCGTCTTTTTCCAGTACGAAAGAAATATCATAAGTATGGTTCATCATTTCTGATATGATGACTTTAAAAAAGTTTTTATATTTAGAAGAAATATAGTTGAGTGCATGGGACTGATCGGAAGGTATCATAATGATAACAACATTTTCCTGCACATCATAAAAACGCAGAGGCTTAATCCAGGTATCATAAGAAACATCAGTCAGCTCATATTCTTTTCTGATCGTCTCTTTGATTTCGTCCCACTTTTTTTTGATAGAATCCATGATATCTGCAACCTCATTGTTTTTTGAAATAAAATTTATTTACGCATTTTCCGGATAAATGACGCCACATCAAAATTATCCTACCATATATAATAATACAAACATCGAAAAAATTCAAATGATAAGTTATCCACGTGAAAAACCAGTTATAGACATATGTGTGGATATTGTGATAAACGGTTGACATATGTTATTTTGATAAAAAGTCTATGTGAATAATTATCAGACAGGTTGTAAACAATTTTCACATGGATAAAATATGAGCTCAGAAGGTTTTTCAACATGGATGATAAAAGTTATCCACATATTTATGAACATATTGTGGATTAGTTATGTAAAGCCAGTAAAATAAAAAAGTCAAAAATATCCCCAGTTTTACTTGACGTTTTCCTATTAATTATATATAATCAACATGTTGTTTTCCAAATAATGATAACATTAGGTTTACCTTATAAAATCAGTAAGGTCTGAGAAGGAGGTGCGATGGAATGAAAATGACGTTTCAGCCTAAAAAAAGGCATAGAGCTAAGGTTCACGGTTTTCGGAAAAGAATGAGTACCAGGGGTGGACGAAAAGTCTTAGCTGCAAGACGTGCAAAGGGAAGAAAGAAATTATCAGCATAGGCCGCATTTATGTGGCCTATTTTTCTAATTACCCAGAAAGGCAGCAAAATGGTATTTTCCGAGTCATTAAAGAAAAATCCCGATTTCCGGAATGTTTATGAGAACGGCAAAAGTTATGCCGACAAGTATCTGGTGATGTATGTATTGGAAAACAACAAAAACATAAACAGACTGGGTATTTCCGCCAGTAAAAAAGTGGGAAACAGCGTAGTAAGGCACCGCTTTGCCAGACTGGTGAGAGAGAGTTACCGGCTACACGAAAATATATTTAATAGTGGTTTAGATATAGTAGTCGTTGCAAGAAAAAGTGCGGCATCGGTTGGATTTTCCGAGATCGAAAGCGCATTATTACATCTTTCAAAACTTCATCGTATCATTAAAATCTATTTTTATGATGAAGAGAATTAGAATTTATGATGAAAAAAGTTATGATCTGTTTTATCAAATTCTATAGAAAATATATTTCTCCGATGAAAAGAACGAAATGTCCTTATATTCCTACCTGTTCGGAATACGGTCTGGAGGCTGTGGAAAAATACGGCGCTCTGAAAGGAGGACTTCTTGCTCTCTGGAGAATATGCAGATGTAATCCTTTTTCAAAAGGTGGTTATGATCCTGTTCCATAACGGAAGAAGGAAGTGATTTTTTGTAAGGAGGTAAGATATTTTGTCAGATATTTTGTTGACCCAGAATACAGGTAAAATTTTAGGACCTGTAGCTAAATTGTTGGGTTATATTATGGAAGGCATCTTTTTTGTGATAGATAAGATCGGCATTCCTAACATTGGACTTGCCATCATTCTGTTTACGATTGTTATTTATCTGTTATTGACGCCTCTCACAATTAAACAGCAGAAGTTTTCAAAGTTACAGGTAAAAATGAATCCTGAGCTGCAGGCGATTCAGAAAAAATACAAAAACAAAAAAGATAACGATTCTATGATGGCTATGAATATGGAGACGCAGGCATTGTATGCGAAATATGGCGTGTCTCCTTCGGGAAGCTGTGTGCAGCTTTTGATTCAGATGCCTATTCTGTTAGCTCTTTATCGCGTGATCGGCAATATACCTGCCTATGTCGGAAAAGTGAAAGATGCGTTCTTTCCGCTGGTGGACAATCTGATCAAAGAGCAGGGAAGTGTGGAATTTTTACAGACTTTCAGAAATGCCGGTATGTACGAAAAGCAGTTTGCAAATGAGAATTTTGTGGGCGGTGTTACCTCTTATGTACAAAATACCTTTGTAGATGTATTAAATACGGCTTCTACTGCAGAGTGGGCGAGTTTGAAGGAACATTTTTCAAACCTTTCCGCAGACATTGACCATACGGTATCCCTGCTTGACAGGTATAATAATTTCTTAGGGTTAAGTATGTCAAATTCTCCTTCGTTTACATTTGGCGAAGCGAGAGCGTCAGGATCTGTTTTGATGATGATTGCCGCTTTTTCCATTCCGGTATTGGCAGCGCTGACACAGTGGATCAATGTAAAGCTGATGCCCCAGCAGGAATCAAATACGGATAACGAGCAGCAAAACACGATGGCGCAGTCCATGAAAACCATGAATACGATTATGCCGATTATGTCAGCCGTATTCTGTTATACGTTACCGGCAGGTATGGGACTTTACTGGGTGGCCGGCGCGGTGGTTAGAAGTATTCAGCAGATTCTGATTAATAAACATATTGATAAGATGGATTTAGACGAGCTGATTAAGAAGAACGAAGGCAAAGCGAAGAAGAAAATGGAGAAGGCCGGACAGAAAGCTGAAAGGATGGCATCTTATGCGAGCATGAATACGAAGAATGCAGGCATGTCGTCGAAGGCTTCCGTTTCCTCTAAACTGAGTCAGGAAGAGAAAGAAGAGCTTGTCAGAAAATCGACAGAATATTACAGTAAGAACGCAAAGCCCGGCAGTATGATGGCTAAGGCTAATATGGTGAAAGAGTATAACGAGAAAAAGAATAAATAAAATAGGGGGTAAAAAAATGGACTATATTGAAATATCCGCAAAAACCGTTGATGATGCAATTACAGAAGCGTGCCAGAAATTTACTGTGACCAGTGATAAGCTGGAATATGAAGTAGTTGATGAAGGAAAGACCGGATTACTCGGTATCGGTGCAAGACCCGCTGTGATTAAGGTGAGGGTAAAATGTTCGGTGGAAGATAAGGCAAAAGATTTTCTCAGGGATGTATTTGCGGCGATGAATCTTACCGTAGTTGCCAATGTTGCCTATAATGAGGAAGAAAATTCCATGGACATCGAACTTTCCGGGGATGAGATGGGAATCCTGATCGGTAAGAGAGGACAGACGCTTGATTCTTTACAGTATCTCGTATCTCTGGTAGTCAATAAAGATACGGAAAACTATATCAGAGTTAAGGTTGATACAGAAAATTACCGTAAGAGAAGAAAAGAGACACTGGAAAATCTGGCTAAGAATATTTCTTATAAAGTAAAAAGAACCAAGAGACCTGTTTCTCTGGAGCCTATGAATCCTTATGAGAGAAGAATTATTCATTCCGCTCTTCAAAACGATAAATATGTGACAACTTACAGCGAAGGTGATGAACCTTTCCGCCATGTGGTTGTGGTTTTGAAGAAGTATGAGAGAAGCGAAAAGAGATACGAAAAAAGTTATGAGAGGAATTATGATCATAAGAGTGAGGAATAAAGAGAGATAAGTTTCGTGACCGGCGGGTAGATGTACCTGCCGGTTTTTGTGTACAGAACCCATTTTTTATACATAGTGGATTTTTTGCGGCGTATGTAGTAAAATTGAATAACTGTAGAAAAGTGCAGAGTTTTATATGAACGGATTAAAAAAGCTCTGGCATGGAGGTATTTATGAAAACAGATACAATTGCTGCAATTGCTACTGCTCTGTCCGATTCGGGAATAGGGATCATACGGGTGAGCGGTGACGAAGCAATTCCGATTGTCCGTAAAATATATCGTAATAAGAAAAATGAAGATGTTCTTTCCGATTATAAATCGCACACCATTCATTACGGTTTTATTATAGACAAAAACGAATATCTGCTGGATGAAGTAATGGTTTCCGTTATGAAAAATCCTCATAGTTATACGACGGAAGATACGGTGGAGATTAATTGTCATGGCGGCGCTTTGATGATGAAAAAAATTCTCATGACGGTGATAGAGGCGGGAGCCAGATTGGCGGAGCCCGGAGAGTTTACAAAGAGGGCTTTTTTAAACGGAAGGATGGATCTTTCCAGAGCGGAAGCGGTTATGGATATGATTCATGCGAAAAATCAGTTTGCCCTCAGATCTTCCATCAAACAGTTAAGAGGTTCTGTATTTGATAAGGTAAAAGAACTTCGGGAAAAAGTTTTATATGAGATTGCTTTTATTGAATCGGCTTTGGATGATCCGGAACATATCAGTTTGGACGGGTATACGGAAAGGTTATCGGAGCAGGTTCGTTGTCTTGTAAAAGAACTGGAGAAACTTTCAGATTCCGCGGATGACGGGAAAATGTTGAAAGAAGGGATCCGGACGGTTATTGTGGGTAAGCCGAATGTGGGAAAGTCTTCTCTTTTAAATCTTCTGGTGGGACAGGACCGGGCGATTGTTACGGATGTGGCGGGAACGACAAGAGATACGCTGGAAGAAACGGTTTCTTTGGGAGATATTACATTAAATATCATAGATACGGCAGGTATCAGAAGTACAGAGGACGTGGTTGAAAAAATAGGCGTGGAAAAGGCTAAAATGATTTCTGAGGATGCGGACCTGATTTTGTATGTGATGGATTCTTCCACCCCTCCGGATGAGAATGATGCAGATATTGTCAGGATGATAAAAGATAAGAAGACGATCATTCTTTTGAATAAGTCGGATTTGGATGAGGTGGTTGATCAGCCGACAGTGGATGCGCTGCTTTCGGAAGTTTCGGAAAAGAAAAGCGTGCTATATGAATTGTCGGAAGGAGAGGATGAAAAAGAGAAACGGCAGGATGGAAACGAAAATATTTTTATCGTTAAAATATCTGCCAGGGAAAATGAAGGTCTGGATTCTCTTGTGAATCTGATAAAGAAAATGTTTTTCCACGGAGAGCTTACTTATGATGATGAATTTTGCATTACAAGTTCCCGTCATAAGGAGGCGTTGTTGGAGGCGTTAGAAAGTATGGGTCAGGTTCGTGTCAGTCTGGAAAACGGTATGCCGGAAGACTTTTATTCCATTGATTTGATGAACGCTTATGCTTCTCTCGGGAGGATCATCGGGGAAGAAGTGGGGGATGATCTGGTGAATGAGATATTTTCTAAGTTTTGTATGGGTAAGTAAAAAAGACGTTTATAAAGATCAGAGTGGTTAGAGAAAATCAGATTTATGGGCAGACGGTAGAAACGAAATGCGGATGAGGTAACAAGAAATGTCGGAATTGAGAGAAAAATGCGATGTTTGCGTGGTTGGTGCGGGACATGCGGGATGTGAGGCAGCTCTTGCCTGCGCAAGACTTGGTTTTGAGACTGTGATTTTTACGGTGAGCGTGGACAGTATTGCCCTTATGCCATGTAATCCAAATGTGGGGGGTACTTCTAAGGGCCATCTGGTGAGAGAAATTGATGCGCTTGGCGGGGAGATGGGAAAAAATATTGATAAAACTTTTATCCAGTCTAAGATGTTAAACAGATCGAAAGGTCCGGCGGTACATTCTCTCAGGGCACAGGCGGATAAAGCGGAATATTCCCGTGCGATGCGAAAGGTTCTGGAAAGTCAGGAACGTTTGACAATCAAACAGGCGGAAGTTTGTGAACTTCTGGTGGAGAATATTGCGGAAAAATCTTCTGATACGGTGAATCGGAAAATAGTGGGATTAAAAACTTTTACCGGAACTGTTTATGAATGTAAGACGGTTATTTTGTGTACGGGTACTTATCTGAAAGCGAGGTGTCTTTGTGGGGAGGCTATTACTTACACAGGACCCAACGGTTTACAGGCGGCCAATCATCTGACGGATTCTCTTTTGGATCTGGGAATTGAAATGCGCCGTTTTAAAACAGGCACACCGGCAAGAATGGACAGACGTTCTCTTGATTTTGACAGGATGGAAGAACAGTTTGGCGACGAGAGGGTCATACCTTTTTCTTTTTCTACGGATCCGGATGACGTACAGATTGAACAGGTGTCCTGTTATCTGACTTATACGAATGAGGAAACACACAATATCATCAGGGCGAATCTTGACAGGTCTCCCATCTATGCGGGTGTGATAGAGGGAACGGGACCGAGGTACTGCCCTTCTATTGAAGATAAGGTAGTTAAGTTTGCAGATAAAGAGAGACATCAGGTTTTTATTGAACCTGAGGGACTTCATACCAATGAAATGTATGTGAGCGGTATGTCATCTTCGCTTCCGGAGGATGTACAGCTTGCCATGTATCGAACGGTTCCCGGGCTGGAACATTGTAAGATAGTAAGAAATGCCTATGCCATAGAATATGATTGTATTGATCCGAAGCAGCTTTATCCTACTTTGGAATTTAAAAATATCAGAGGCCTTTTCAGCGGCGGGCAGTTTAACGGGAGCAGCGGTTATGAGGAAGCGGCTGCGCAGGGTTTGATGGCTGGTATCAATGCGTCTCTTTTTATGCAGGGAAAAGAGCAGATTGTTCTGGATCGTTCTCAGGCTTATATTGGTGTTTTGATTGATGATCTGGTGACAAAGGAAAATACGGAGCCTTACCGGATGATGACTTCCAGAGCGGAATACCGTCTTTTGCTGCGGCAGGATAATGCGGATCTCAGGCTTCGTCAGATCGGTTATGAGGTCGGTCTGATTCCGGAAGAACTTTATCAATCCACTTTAAATAAGAAAAGACAGATTGATGAGGAGGTTACACGCCTGAAAAATACGATTGTGGGCGCGTCTAAAAATATACAGGAATTTTTGAAGGCACATGAAAGCGCTCCTTTAAAAACAGGTGTTACCCTGGCGGAGCTGATTTGTCGGCCGGAGCTTAGTTATGAGTTGATTGCCAAAATAGATAAAGAAAGAAAATCTTATCCTGAGGATGTGGTGGAACAGGTTGAGATTGAAATTAAGTATGAGGGATATATTGAGAGACAGTTAAAGCAGGTGGAGCATTATAAAAAGATGGAAAAGAAAAAAATTCCTGCTGATCTGGATTATCATGATGTGGGGAGTCTGCGGCTGGAGGCAAGGCAGAAGCTGATAGCCTATAAACCTGTTTCCGTGGGACAGGCATCCAGGATATCCGGCGTTTCTCCGGCGGATATTTCTGTGCTTTTGGTGTATCTGGAAAATAGTAGAAGAAAATAGATATATAGAAAAATATGAGGTGCAATTTTGAATTTAGAGAAATTAACGCAGTTTAGAAAAGACTTGGAAGAATTACATATCGTCTTGTCGGATTTACAGCTCGAACAGTTTTATATTTATTATGAAATGCTGGTAGAAAAAAATAAGGTGATGAATCTGACGGCGATCACGGAATTTGATGAGGTGATGAAAAAACATTTCGTGGACAGTCTTTCTTTGGTGAAGGTCTGCGATTTGAATGGAAGTCTTTCTGTCATAGACGTTGGAACGGGAGCCGGTTTTCCCGGTCTGCCGCTCAAGATCGCGTTTCCTGATCTCAAGGTGACGCTTTTAGATTCTTTACAAAAAAGAGTGGGATTTTTACAAGAAGTGATAGACAAACTGAAACTTCAAGACATTGTGACAGTCCATGGCCGGGCGGAAGACTTTGCGAAGCCGGATCAGATGAGAGAAACTTTTGATCTCTGTGTTTCGAGAGCGGTAGCGAATTTGTCTGTTTTGTCTGAGTATTGCCTTCCTTATGTAAAAGTCGGTGGTAAATTTATTTCCTATAAATCCGATAAAGTAAAGGTAGAATCAGAAGGAAACAAAACAGAAATTTCGGAAGCGGAACATGCAATTTCCGTTCTGGGAGGAAAGCTTGCGCAGCAGGAAGAGTTTATGCTTCCTTCTTCCGATATCTATAGAAATTTAGTCGTGATAGAAAAAAGCCGCCCCACTCCGAAGCAGTATCCACGGAAAGCAGGGACGGCAAGCAAGAAGCCATTGTAGTTGTTAGTGTCTGGCGACGATTTTTAATAATGGAAAATTGCGCTCGATTTTTTAAAGGAACATGCGAAGCTGTTCAAGTACATCATCAGGCGCTTCCAATTGGGGAAGGTGTCTGGTGTCAGGAATATACGTTTCTTCTATGGAAGCGTTATAATATTTATAGTTTTCGATCACGGTTTTTATTTCCTTTTCTTTTTCACCGCCGATCATTAAAATGCTGTTATTGATTTCTTTCAATTCTCCGAGAATATTCATGTTCATATATTTGCCCGCATAACTGGCAAACGCATATTTGGAATTGTAGCCTCCGAGGTGTGCGGCCTCCAGATAGTTGTAAATATATTTTTCTCTGACCTCCTCCGGATTGTAAAAGTAAGTCTGATAAAATGCTTTTTCTATGCTTGGCCGGTTGGAAAGCACATGGTAAATAAATGTGCCGATTACAGGTGATTCAATGAGCAGTTTAAACAGACTGGTCTGTCTGGAAGGAATCTGATTTTGTAAATAGAGATTCTGTGGATTGATACAGACAATTTTATTAAAGATATCAGGGTAATTGTGACATGCCATAATCACAAAGGGTACCGATTCCCCTGTCACCACAACAGATGTTTTTCTGCCAATTACGTTTTTGATAAAATCTGTGATGAGCTGTTCGTACAGATTATTGGTATAAGTCATGGCAGGTTTATCTGACATGCCATATCCCAAAAGATCCAGAGAATATATTTCATGTTTTTCTGTCAGATTATTAATCAATCTGTGATATTCATAATTAGAGCTTCCCACAGTCAGATCATGAATCAGAAGAAGAGGACTTCCATTTCCCTTTTTTTGATATCTGATTTTTCCGAAACGCCATTCATAATAATAATTTTCTGAATTGCTGAGAAGATTTTTGACTGTGCAGAGAGATGTATGTACTCTGTTAATTCCATGGATGGAAGCGATGGAGGTTCCTGCCAATATGGCGGCTGTGGTAAGTTTTTTATACATATCATTGTTTTCCTTCCGTATTTTTAACTGATGCATAAAGTATACCATTTTTTCTCTTCTATTTCTATAAATATTCTTTTCTTGTATTCAATTTTGGTATATAATAGCCGCAAAGGAATGAATATGAATCAGCAGGTAAAAAATAAGTGACGGGGTAAATTATGGGTAATGTAAATGATGCAGCGGAAAATTCTCCAGAGTTTCACATGAAACAATTTTCCGTTTTAGATGTGCAGGAGAAGGAGCGGCAGAGAATCGCAAGAGATCTCCATGACAGTTCTCTTCAAAATCTGACTCACCTTGTTCATAAGGTAGAATTGAGTTCACTCTATATCGACCGTGATCCTGTGAAGGCAAAGCTGGAGCTTGCCACGATAGAAGTTGGTTTACGCAAAGTGATTGATGATATCAGAAACAGAATTTATGATCTCAGACCAATGACTTTTGATGATTTGGGTCTGCGGCAAACTCTATTAAATCTTTTCTCTCTTATAAATCAGGACGGACGTTTTGAAATAATAACGGATATTGATGTTATAGATCATAGTCTGTCTGATCAGGAAAAAGAAATTTCACTTATTATGATTTATCGGATTATTCAGGAATGTTTCTATAATGCAGTAGAACATTCTGGGGGAAATAAAATAGAGATATCATTAAAGGAAATGGATGATGTCTTTCGAATTAAGATTCAGGATAATGGATTGGGTTTTGATCAGGCAGAGGCCGGGAGAAAGGACAGGCATTTCGGTTTGACAGTTGTAAAGGAAAGAGTTTTTTTATTAAATGGAAAGATAGAGATGGAGACAAAGGAGGGAACCTCCATCTGTATTGAAATTCCTAAGAAGAATAGTAATTAATTTATGATATAGGAGTGTTTACTTATGGAAAAGATAAGGGTAATGATTACGGATGATCACAGTATGATTCGTGAGGGATTGAAACAGTTGTTGGAATTTGACGGAAGTATTGAAGTGGTGGGAGAGGCGTCTAACGGAGTAGAATGTCTTGAAAAATTAAGTGAATGTAAGCCGGAGGTTTTGCTTCTCGATATTAATATGCCGGAGAAAAACGGAATAGAAGTTTTAGAACAAATGAAAGCGGAGGATTCAGAGGTTAAGGTATTGATTTTGACAGTACATAATGAAATGGATTATCTGATGAAGGCGGTCGACATCGGTGTGGACGGATATATTTTGAAAGACTCGGAATCCTCGGAATTGAAAAAGGCAATTCGGACAGTCCGGGACGGAGAAAGTTATATACAGCCTTCCATGATTCCTGCTTTGAATAATCAACTGCTTAACAGAGATACAGACAAGGATAAAATTTCTATGCTGACAAATAGGGAGTTGGAAGTTCTTGTGCAGGTAGCGAATGGCATGTTCAATAAAGAAATTGCTACCAACCTGAATATCAGTGAGAGAACAGTTAAAAATCATATATCAAATATATTTAAGAAGATAGATGTTTCTGACCGGACACAGGCAGCGGTATTTGCGATTAAGAATAATATTATTAAATTATATTAAAATCCTGTTGGATGATTATAAAATGTAACGTGTTTTATTTGAGTTTTTGATTGATATGTAAATTGTAATATGTTTCACGTGAAACATTTGGAAGAAAGTGGAGTGTTGACACAAGATAATGTTTCACGTGAAACAATTTAACCCAGGATATTGTGATAATACCTGTGAAACATCAAAAATAAGATTGAAATACAGACGTGAAACATCAAAAAATCTGTCTCTTTATCAATTATGGGATAGGCAGGTCTGCTTATAATTATACTATTTGTACAAAAAAAATCACGATTTGATGAGTTTCGCAATTACCTAAATTATGGGAAAAAGAAAGGAAAAAAAGATATGAAGATTGGAATTTTGGGCGCAGGAAGAATTGCAGCAACATTGGCGGAAACAATGAACAGAATGCCGGAGGTAGAATGTTACGGCGTGGCCTCCAGAGATTTGGAAAAAGCAAAAACTTTTGCCAGAGATCATAAGTTCCAACATGCATTTGGCTCTTATGAAGATATGTTGGCAGATCAGGAAGTGGAACTAATTTATATAGCAACGCCGCACTCCCATCATTATCAGCATATTAAAATGTGTCTGGATGCGGGTAAACATGTACTCTGTGAAAAAAGTTTTACGGTAAATGAAAAGCAGGCGGCCGAGGTTTTGCGTATTGCGAAAGAAAAAAATCTCCTTTTGACAGAAGCAATCTGGACCAGATATATGCCCTCAAGAAAAATGATTGATGACCTGCTTGCTGAAAAGGTGGTCGGAAATGTGATGAAGATGACTGCGAATTTAAATTATCCGCTTTTGGATAAGGAGCGCATCGTGAAACCGGAACTTGCAGGCGGCGCACTTTTGGATGTGGGAATTTATCCATTAAATTTTGCTTATATGCATTTTGGGGATGGTGTAAAGGAAATGTCTTCCGCTGCCCAGATGACAAACGCCGGAGTGGATGGAGAAAACGGGATGATTCTTCTTTACGAGGATGGAAGAATGGCAGTTTTAAATTCCGGGATTCATGGAAAGTCTGACAGTCAGGGTGTCTTTTATGGATCGGAAGGATGTATGATTGTGGAGAATATCAACAATCCGGAAGCGATCAAAATATATGATAAGGACAGAAATCTGGTTCGTGAAATAAAGGTGCCTGAGCAGATCAGCGGTTATGAGTATGAAATCGCAGAAACAATTTCCTGTATTAAAGAGGGAAAATCGGAGTGTCCGTCCATGCCTCATGCAGAAACATTGAAGATGATGCGCGTTATGGATGAGCTTCGCGCTTCATGGGGGATGAAATATCCGGAGGAGATTGAAAGGCTTTGATTTGACAAATAAAGTAATTCCGGTTGAACTGTAAAAAAATATATGTGGATTCTCACGTGGATTAGTGTTATAATCGTAAGCGGACACTAAAAAGATAAAAGTCATACTTAAGTTAAAAGGATAAGGTAAGTAAATGGGAAGAATAATTGCAATTGCAAACCAAAAAGGCGGTGTCGGTAAGACGACAACAGCTATTAATTTGTCGGCTGCATTGGCAGCGAAAGGAAAAAAAGTTCTGGTAATTGATACAGACCCGCAGGGAAATACAACCAGCGGATTCGGCGTAGAGAAGAACGATCTGGAAAATACGATTTATGAATTGTTTTTAAGTGAATGTTCTATCAACGAATGTATTTTAAAAGATGTGATTCCCGACGTTTCCATCATACCGTCCAATGTCAATCTGGCTGCTACGGAGATCGAGCTGATCGGCGTGGATAAAAAAGAATTTATCCTGAAAAACGAAATTGACTGGGTGAAGGATAAATTTGATTTTATTATGATTGATTGTCCTCCTTCCCTGAACCTTTTGACAATTAATGCCATGACTACAGCGGACAGCGTACTTGTGCCGATTCAGTGTGAGTACTATGCGCTGGAAGGATTAAGTCAGTTGATACATACAGTGAATCTTGTGAAGGAAAGATTGAATCCCGAGCTTGATATGGAAGGTGTGGTTTTCACTATGTATGATTCCAGGACAAACCTTTCCATGCAGGTGGTTGAAAATGTGAAAAGTCATTTGAAACAGAATGTATATAAGACATTGATACCGAGAAATATCAGACTGGCCGAGGCGCCGAGTTATGGAATGCCGATCAATATGTATGACCCGAGATCTGCGGGAGCGGAAGCATACATGTTACTGGCGGATGAAGTGATAGCTGCGAAAGCAATGAGCAGTTCACATCTGTAAGATGAAAATGGAGAAAAAGATATGGCAAAAGCAGCGAGGGGTTTAGGAAAGGGATTGGATTCCCTGATACCGGCTTCCGTACCAAAAGCGGAACCTGTACAGGAAGTGGAAAAGACAGAGGATAACGCGCAGGGAACTTATGTCAAAATTACAAAGGTGGAACCCAACAGGGAACAGCCCAGAAAAAATTTTGATGAAGACGCTTTGCAGGAACTTGCAGATTCCATTAAACAGTATGGGATTGTGGAGCCTTTGATCGTACAGGACAGAAAAACCCATTATGAGATTATTGCCGGAGAACGCCGTTGGCGTGCAGCGAAGCTGGCGGGCTTAAAGGAAGTGCCGGTTATTGTCCGCAATTATACTGAACAGGAAATCGTGGAGATTTCCCTGATTGAGAATATCCAGAGAGAGGACCTGAATCCGATAGAGGAAGCGCAGGCATATAGGAGGCTTCTGACGGAGTTTAACCTGAAACAGGACGAGGTGGCGGAGAGAGTTTCCAAGAGCAGGACGGCAGTAACAAATTCCATGCGTCTCTTGAAGCTGTGCGACGAAGTGCAGCAGATGATCATTGATGATATGATTACTACCGGACATGCAAGAGCTTTGATTTCCATTGATGATCCGGAACAGCAGTATACAATCGCGCAGAAGGTTTTTGATGAAAAGCTGAGTGTCCGGGATGTAGAGAAGCTGGTTAAGAATCTGAATAAACCGGAAAAAGTAAAAAAAGAGCCTGTTACGGATAAGGCTCTCGAAGCGGTTTATCAGGATCTGGAGGAAAAATTGAAACAGTCTTTGGGAACAAAGGTTTCCATTGCATCCAAGGGGGACGGCGCCGGAAAACTGGAAATTGAATTTTATACGCATGATGATTTGGAGAAAATTACGGATCTTTTGACAGGTAGATAAATTGCAGTCGTCAGATACAGAAAGGCTAAGAAAAATGAATTACAATTTACTGGGTGATATGGGACTTGGAAATATAGATTTGACGTATCTGTTTATCGGTGCGTTTGCGGCGATTCTTCTTTTGCTGGTTATTGTGATTGTGCTTTGTGTAAAATTGGGCAGACTATCTAAGAAATATAATAAGTTCATGGGCGGTAAAAACGCGAAAAGTCTGGAAAAGGATATTATGGGGCTTTATGAGGATAACAGACTGATCAAAGCATCCATGGAAAAGAATCGAAAGGATATTGAAAATCTTTACAGGAAATTAGGAGGTGCGTTCCAGAAAATAGGTATAGTGAAATATGATGCCTTTAATCAGATGGGCGGGCAGCTCAGCTTTTCACTTGCACTGCTGGATGAAAATGATAATGGCTTTATCATCAATTCTGTTCATAGTGCGGAAGGCTGCTATTCTTATACGAAAGAAATCAAAAACGGATTATGTGATATTTCACTTGGTGACGAGGAGAAGAAGGCTCTTGACATGGCTATGGATTTGTAGCCTGTATAACCGGGAAGGTTAGAATACGAGGGAAAAATGAGACTGTGCAAAGTAGACGACTTGAATGGAACTGAAATTCTGGCTAAGGATGCCATGACACTGGAATATAAAATTTTACTTTCGGCAGGTACGCTCCTCAAACCGGAATATATCGAAAAGCTCAAAGAGCTGAATGTCCGGGAAGTGTATGTAAAAGAGAATGCGCCGGATACGAAAGAAGTGGTTATCCTTAAGGAGGAAGTGGAAAAAAGTTTTAAATCAAAAGTAAAGAGTATTCTGGAAAAACATACTTACAGCCATAACGAAAATCTGATAGAGCTGTGTCAGACGGCGGACACAATTATTACGAATATTCTGGAGGAAGAAGAGGTCGTAGAGAAAATCTATGATATTAAGGAGAGAAGCTCCGATATTTATGAGCATTCGATTAATTTGTGCGGCCTTGCCACCATCGTAGCGCTTAAGATGGGATTACAACATGAAATGGTACATGACATAGGTGTCAGTTGTTTACTGCATGATTTGGGACTGCGGTATCTGCAGGTTCCCTATGAAAACCAAAATCTGGATCAACTGACGGAATTAGAATTTGTGGAATATAAAAAACACCCGGTTTATGGGTATTCGGCGCTGCGTGACGAAAATTGGATATCCGAAGTCAGCAAAAATATGATATTATATCACCATGAGCGTCTGGATGGCTCAGGTTATCCTTTGAAAACAACGGATATTCCGCAGGAATGCCGTATCATTCAGGTTTGTGACGCATTTGACGAAATGATCTGCGGCATCGGATGCGAGAGAACAAAAGTCTATGCAGCCATAAAATATTTGAGAAATAACAAAGATATAAAATTTGACGGAAAAATTGTCGATATCTTTTTGGAGTTCACTGCCGTGTATCCTGCCGGTACCGTTGTTAAGACGAGCGAGGGAGAAACGGGAATCGTTTTGTATCAGAACAAGCAGTATCCCGACCGGCCGGTGATCCGCATCACGAAGGACAGAAACGGGATGGCAGTGGATGTGGTTAAAGATCTGGCGGTATTCAATGGTTTGTATATTGATGAAGTGATTGAGTGAAAGACTATTTTAATTGCGTTTTGCATTTCATCTGCAAAGATTTTTACAGTTTACGATTGCATAGAAAGGGTGGCATATTATGATTGACATTAAGTTTTTAAGAGAGAATCCGGAGGCAGTAAAAGAGAATATCAGAAAGAAGTTTCAGGAGCAGAAACTTGCGCTGGTAGATGAGGTGATCGCGCTGGACGCCGAAGTAAGGACTGCGCAGCAGGAAGCTGACGATATCCGCGCTAAGAGAAACAAGATATCCAAAGAGATTGGCGCGCTGATGGGTCAGGGCAAGAAAGAGGAGGCCGAGGCGAAAAAGGCCGAAGTGGCAGCAGGTGCGGCGAGACTTTCCGAGTTGGAGAAGAAGGAAACCGAACTGCGTGAAAAAATCAAAACGGATATGATGACGATTCCGAACATCATTGACCCTTCTGTACCTATCGGTAAGGATGATTCGGAAAATGTGGAAATTCAGAAATATGGTGATCCGGTGGTACCTGATTTTGAGATTCCGTATCATACGGAGATTATGGAACGTTTTCATGGTATTGATATGGATGCTGCCGGACGTGTGGCCGGAAACGGATTTTATTATCTGATGGGCGATATTGCCAGACTGCATTCCGCGGTGATCGCTTATGCGAGAGATTTTATGATTGGCAGGGGCTTTACTTACTGCGTGCCGCCTTTTATGATCAGAAGCGCGGTGGTGGACGGTGTTATGAGTTTCGCGGAAATGGACGCTATGATGTATAAGATTGAGGGAGAGGATTTATACCTGATCGGTACGTCGGAGCATTCCATGATCGGTAAGTTTATAGATACCATCATTCCGGAGGAGCAGCTTCCTCATACGCTTACAAGTTATTCCCCTTGTTTCCGCAAGGAAAAAGGAGCGCACGGTATTGAGGAGAGGGGCGTATACCGTATTCATCAGTTTGAAAAACAGGAAATGATTGTGGTGTGCAAACCGGAGGAGTCTCCGATGTGGTTTGAAAAATTATGGCAGAATACAGTGGATCTTTTCCGTTCCATGGATATTCCCGTGAGAACGATTGAGTGCTGTTCCGGTGATCTGGCTGATTTAAAGGTAAAATCCTATGATGTGGAGGCATGGTCTCCCAGACAGAAAAAATATTTCGAGGTGGGAAGCTGTTCCAATTTAGGAGACGCACAGGCGAGAAGACTCCGCATCCGCGTAAATGGCGCTGATGGCAAGTATTTTGCGCATACACTGAATAATACGGTAGTGGCGCCGCCGAGAATGCTGATTGCTTTTCTGGAAAATAATTTACAGGAGGACGGAACCGTCCGTATTCCCGGGGTGCTTCGTCCTTATATGGGCGGAATGACAGAGATCCGTTAAAGATTATATTCTGTAAGACAACAGAATTTCAGGATGAATTGATATATTTTAACTAAGTATAACAGGATTAAAAGGAGGTGAAATCTTTGCATAAATTTATGCGGGCAATTGGATTTAGCAAGCTGACAGACAGACGGGAAGAGCAGCGTCTGATTACGGATATCATAATGAACGCTGCACGCCGTTCTTACACTTCCAACGGTGAGGATACCATACTCGCGGAGTTTTGCGAGGATTTCGCACAGGATATCGGAATTGCCGTCTGCGGTGAGTTCGATGCGGAAGAAAAATTTACTTACGATTATTTTTATCCTTATCTGCGCGGCACGGGCATCAGCTCCTGCGAGGATGTGTCCGTGGAACGTCATGCGGATAAGGAATCTTATGCGGGCGTATGCGATGATATTAAGGTGGGTGTGAGCCTGATCTTTTATCTTCAAAATATTGTTCCCTATGTAAAAGCACAAACTACGGATATGCTTCCGGTCTCAGGTACAACTTTAACATTGTCAGGATTGTCAATTAGTGGTAATATATTATTACCGATTGGAAAAGACGAGAGTGACAAACGGAGAATACAGAAAGAGTCCATGAGCCGGAATCAGTTGATTGCGGCGGCCCGAAAAGGAGATGAGGAAGCGATTGAAAGTCTCACTCTGGAGGACATGGATATCTACTCTACCATTTCTAAGAAAATTCTCACGGAGGATGTGTTTAGTCTGGTGGACACCTACTTTATGCCTTATGGTGTGGAGTGTGACCAGTATTCGGTGATGGGAGAGATTATAGATATTTCTCTGCGGGTGAACAGAATTACCCGTGAAGAAATATATGTGCTGCGCCTTTGCTGTAACGATCTGGAGTTTGATATCTGTATCAATAAAGAGGATTTATATGGAGAACCACAGATTGGCCGCCGGTTTAAAGGGGTTATCTGGATGCAGGGATATATCAATTATCCGGTGTAGGTTCTGCCTTATAAATAGATAGCAGTTGTTCCCTTAGTTAAATGGATATAACAGGAGCCTCCTAAGCCCCAGTTGTGGGTTCGATTCCCGCAGGGAACGTCAGGGGGTGTCGCAAAATCATTAAATCAGATGATTGGGCGGTACCCCTGCTCTATTTCTACTAACAAAAAGTCCAGCGTTTTCTTGTTTCAAGAAAATTTGCTGGATTTTGGCGTACTTTAATAACGGTTCCTGTTTTAGTGGATTTAAGCTGTTTCTTTTACTGCAAACAGATGGCTTCCTGTCCGTTCTTTTTGTATTTTTTCATGTAGCTTATTGATGTTATACCCTATGCAGAGCAATAGAATTTCCAGTTTTACCTTTGTTTTCCCACGAAGCAGAAATCTTTGGAATCCATAGTCATTTTTCAGAACACCAAATGCACCTTCTACTTGAATGGATCGGTTCATCCGGTATTTGATTCCTGTTTCACTCAGGATGTTTTCATAAGATTCCTGCCGCTTTTCCAAAAAACTTTTTGACAGGTACAGCCGCTTGTT